>Ga0302320_10000185_pt1 | contig 138073 bp, 99 predicted proteins | sample Bog_T0_3_FD_202130 | JGI IMG/M metagenome (GOLD analysis project Ga0302320, IMG submission 202130) | Peat permafrost microbial communities from Stordalen Mire near Abisko, Sweden - Bog_T0_3 | ecosystem: Environmental > Terrestrial > Soil > Wetlands > Peat | place: Sweden: Abisko, Stordalen... | reverse complement strand
AATCACAGGATCTTTATGTCACTATTTTTGAATACGAAAAAAAACACAAATTAAAATGGTTTACCAGAAAAGATCACGTCGCTTATCTGGGAAAAGAACTTAAAAAAGCCGAATTCGCCATTTTAAAAAAAGAAGACTATGTCCAGGAATAAAGCGATTCTAAATTGGAGCGGCGGAAAGGACTCATCCTTAACGCTCTACCATGTGCTTAAGGACAAGCAATATGATATTAAGTATCTGGTCACTTCTTGCAGTAAAGAATATGACCGCATTTCTATGCATGGGGTAAGGGTGTCCCTGCTCAAGCGTCAAGCTGAGCTTATAGGGATTCCTTTAAAAATACTCTATGTGCCAACGATGCCAACGATGGAAGCATATGACTCTGCCATGGCAAAGATACTGACAGAATTCAAGAATGAAGGGATAGAATATTCCATCTTCGGAGATATTTTTCTGGAAGATCTAAGAAAGTACAGGGAAGACCGATTGGCTGAAGTAGGACTCAAAGGTGTGTTTCCCATATGGAAAAGGCCGACCCCGGGGCTAGTCTATGAATTCATTGATTTAGGTTTCAAGTCAATTTTGGTTTGTACCGACGAAAGTCATTTAGATGCTTCCTTCTGCGGACGCATGATCGACGATTCCCTACTTGCAGATTTGCCCAAGAATGTGGACCCCTGCGGAGAAAACGGAGAATTTCACTCCTTCGTCTTCGACGGGCCTATTTTCACCAGTCCGGTAGAGTTTAGCATAGGTGAAAAAGTTAGACGCACCTATGCTAAACCTAAGAACCCGGATGATGACAAAGACTGCAGCTGCTGCAAAACTTCAGATACAGCCTTTTGGTACTGCGACCTAAAGGAGTCCTCGGTATGAGAGGGCGACCTGGTTTAAAATGTTACCTTAACCCCCGCCTCGATATTACGTCCGGGAGCTGGATAATATTGCGCATCTAAGCCTGGATCGCCAACCCCATAGGAATAATACTTGGTATCAAATATATTCTGCAAGGATAGCCACACTTCAACATTCTTAAAACCATACCTCGTCGTCCAATCAACAGTATCATATCGTTTTAATTTTGCGTCAGTATTCGCCTGATCACCATCCAGGAACTCTTTACCCACAAAATGGGTGGTAAACGATGTGCTGAGACGCTCTAAGGGTTTAAAGGTTATCCCTGCATTGGCTAAATGGTCAGGGACAAATGGTATTGTATTCCCTGAATATTCCCCCTTTACGAACATGGACTGTTGAAAAGTGATATTAACAAATGGTTCTATTTTCTTGTTAAACAAGTCAACCGAAGCATCTGCTTCTTCACTATAATGCCTGGTCCTGCCGTCATAATTTGAGTTCACATAGGTCGCCGGATCAAAAAAGATCTCATTTTTATACTGCGCCTCTGTAAAAGAAGAACCTAAATGAATATCCTTAAAACTTTGGTCCTCAATTCCCACTTGATACTGGTTGCCAACCTGATAGGTCAATCCGGAATTCAATGTTGCCGCAGATCCCTCATAGGGATTCTGGAAGAATTCATCAAGATTAGGCAGACGATAAGAGCGGGTGTAATTCACAAAAACTTTTGAATCAGGATTATATTTATACCCCAATCCGCCTTCGTATCCTTCCGTGGTATCGGAACGGTTAAATTTTGTAGGCGTCTGTTGTGTTTCATGAAAGACATATTCTGCCCATGCTCCCCTAACTCCGGTATTGAGCAGCCAACGCTCATCCATGGTCAATTCATCCAACAAATAAACCCCCTGTGAAGCCTCATTGGCAAAGATCGTATCTTGAGGGCTGCTAGGATAGGTGAAATTTCGCTCTTCTTTATAATATATGTAGTCATACCCCGAAGTTAATTTGTTATCCAAACGGTCTGTTAATGGGGTTGATACGATAAGTTTTGGCTGGAATTCATAAGATTCCGTTTCATAACTGAACGCATCCGCATATGGGCCATTCGGATAATCGACAGAACTTTCTCTCTTTCTGGCTGAAGAAAACAATGAGAAATCGAAATTACTTGTCCCTGCGTCGAATTTCATATGCGGGGTCACATCAAAATGCGAGTCTGATGTAGTGGAAATTGAAACATCGTCCGGGACTACACCCGTCCTTCCACCGGAAGCAATATCTTCTATGGTCAACCCTCCGGGAAGGCGATATCGGTCTAAATGATATCCTTGTGAAAAATCAACGCCAAAAACATCGGTAGGATTATAGTTTAAATGTGAATCGTAATCATTGGCCCAATAATTATCATCCGTTCGATAATTATCAGATTGTTGACGGTCATAATTAAATTGATACGTTAATTGGGAAAGTCCGCCGCTGACATCCACCCCGTCCTTATTACCTTTATAACTATCTACCTCACTACTTAAAGTAACCACCGGCTTTGCATTGACCTGACCTTTCTTAGTGACGATATTGATGACCCCGCCGCTGGCATTGTCCCCGTATAGTACTGTGCTGGCTCCCTGAATGACTTCAATATGATCGACGGAATTAAGATCGATCAGTGAAAGATCTGTGCCGGAAAGATCAGGCACATTCAAACGCCGGCCATCCACTAATACCAAGACATTAGATACGCCGGTAACACCAAAACCACCGATGTCTACCCGTTGATCTTGAATATTACCATTGATAGTCCCATAAACCCCCGGAACGGTACTCAGCAATTCCGGCAAACTTTTGGCCGGCGAATTGGCGATTTCTTCAGAAGTAATAATGCTTACATCTTTATTCATATTCCCCACCGTATCATTACTGCGTGACGCCTCGACAACGATGGTGCCCAGATCAGCCGCATCATCCGCCTGTGCTAAATTAATAAAAAATAAAACCGATACAAATATTAAACCTAAAATCCTCATACATCCTCCTTAAAAATAAAAAAACCCAATCATAATTAAATGATTGAGGTGTGCCCGACACTGCTCAATATATGCGCATCATGTCCTGTTCTCACGCAGGCAATCAGCTATGAAATACCGTCAGGCCTTCGGGCTCGCTCAAGATCAGCTTACCGCAGCGGGACTGCTCTCGAATCTCACGAGATTTCCCTAACCGGTATGTATTTTTTAAACCAAACGTGCCAAAACCGTACCTTGACTTCGTTTTAATAACCATTCATACCCGGCGTAAAAGACCAAACTATACGCCAGCGTACTAACAATGGTGCTTCTAAAAAAAGGAATGGCTAAAATATAACATTGCCGCAAGCCATCCATCGTATGCGGATATAAGGTCAGCCACGAAGCAAAATTAGTAACGATGAAAAAAATGACCGCCGAAAGAACGCTACCACTTAATACCGTCACAAAACTCTTTCTCTCTTTAAGCCAGAATCCCAAAACACTGATCAACACGATACTGCCCCATGTTACATACATTAAAGGATAAAAGCCGATGATAAGATCACTAGCGACCATCAATGCCAAAGGCACCCACAGGGCCTGACGGCCTTTGAGATACATGCCACCCAAAAAAGCCATGCTTAATACCGGCGTAAAATTGGGTGTATGTACAATGAGGCGAGAAAGTATGCCAAAACTTATAATTAAAAATGCTAACATGTAATGAATTTTAAGACAAACATTCAAGAATGTCCATCTTTTTAATTCTGTTTTATTTTATAAAAAAATTGATACAATAAAGTTTCTTATGAATACGGTCACTAAACAATCTGCCATTTTGCGCGATCTCCTTTTCAAACGTATCCTTATTCTTGACGGAGCTATGGGAACCATGATCCAGAAACATAAGCTTACCGAAGAGCAATACCGCAGCGAACGTTTCAAAGACTATCCCCGTGATATTAAAGGTAATAATGATCTTTTGTCCCTGACCCAGCCTCAGATCATCAAAGAGATCCATCAACAATATTTCAAGGCTGGCGCAGATATTGTTGAAACCAACACCTTCAACAGCAATGCCATTAGCATGGCTGATTATAAAATGGAAAGCTTGGTCTATGAGCTTAATGTCGCTGCGGCTAAACTGGCTAAAAGCGCCGCAGATCAATTCACTAAAGAGAATCCTTCAAAACCACGATTTGTGGCCGGAGCTATCGGCCCAACAACACGGACAGCTTCAATTTCCCCGGATGTCAATAATCCGGCTTTCCGTGCTATTCATTTTGACCAATTGGTTGAGGCTTATTCCGAACAACTCAGAGGCCTACTTGACGGCGGTGTTGATCTAATCCTGATCGAAACCATTTTCGATACCCTTAACGCCAAAGCTGCTATTTTTGCTTATGAAACAGTTTCTGAAAAAATCGGATATAAACTGCCCTTGATCATTTCCGGGACCATCACTGATGCTTCCGGCCGAACCCTCTCCGGACAAACGACGGAAGCTTTTTGGATCTCTGTTAAACATGCCAGGCCACTCGCCATTGGTTTAAACTGTGCCTTGGGCCCCAAGGATATGCGCGCCTACATCGCCGAACTATCGCGTATTGCCGACTGTTTTGTCAGCTGCTACTCTAATGCGGGGCTTCCTAATGCTTTTGGTGAATATGATCTTGAAGCCCAGGAAATGGCTAATATCGTCAAAGAATTTGCTCAGAGCAAATTAATTAATATCCTGGGCGGCTGTTGCGGGACAACACCTGCGCACATCCAAGCCATGGCCCTTGCCGTTAAAGATTTCACACCAAGGGAGATCCCCAAGCTTAAAAAATACAGTTCATTTTCCGGGCTTGAACCTTTGATCGTTCGTGAAGACACTAATTTTATCAACGTAGGTGAACGTACCAACGTCACCGGCTCTAAACAGTTTGCCCGTCTCATTATTGCCGGAAAATACGATGAAGCTTTGGTCGTGGCCCGTCAGCAAGTTGAAAATGGAGCTCAGATCATTGACATCAACATGGATGAAGCCATGCTCAATTCCGTTGAAGCCATGACGACATTTTTAAATCTTATCGCTGCTGAACCTGATATTTCCCGTGTCCCTATCATGATCGATTCTTCCAAATGGTCGGTGATCGAAGCCGGGCTTAAATGCGTCCAGGGCAAATCCATCGTTAATTCCATTAGCCTCAAGGAAGGTGAAGCCTCATTTAAGGAACAAGCCAAAAAAGTTCTATATTATGGTGCCGCTGCCGTGGTCATGGCTTTTGATGAGAACGGCCAGGCAGATACCGTAGCAAAACGTGTCAGCATTTGTCAGCGGGCCTATAAAATCCTGACCGAAGAAATTGGCTTTGCTCCAAGTGACATCATTTTTGATCCTAATATTTTTGCGATCGCCACAGGCATCGAAGAACATAATAACTACGCCAAGGATTACTTTGAGGCCACCCGCCTGATCAAGGCCAGCTGTCCGGGCTGTATGATCTCCGGTGGGGTATCAAACATGTCCTTCTCTTTTCGCGGTAATGACCCCATGCGTGAGGTCATGCATTCTGCCTTCCTCTTCCATGCCATCAAAGCCGGTATGGATATGGGTATTGTCAACGCGGGGATGATCAGTGTTTACGATCAAATACCTAAAGACCTATTAGAACTAATCGAAGACGTTATCTTAAATCGACGTGAGGATGCTACCGAGCGTCTAGTGGCCTCTGCCCAAACTCTGAGATCTCAAGGCGAAAGAAAAGTCGAAGATCTTGCCTGGCGCAGTCTTCCTGTTGACCAAAGACTTTCTCATGCCCTGGTAAAAGGCATTGTGGATTTCATTGATCAAGACACTGAAGAAGCCCGGATACGGTCTTCTCGTCCTTTGGATGTTATTGAAGGTCCCTTAATGGCTGGAATGAACGTGGTGGGAGATCTGTTCGGTTCCGGCAAAATGTTTTTACCGCAAGTCGTTAAAAGTGCGCGGGTCATGAAAAAATCCGTGGCCTATTTAAGCCCTTTTATTGAAAAAGAAAAAGATCAAGACGCTAAGGTCGCTGGGACAGTCGTGATGGCAACCGTTAAAGGCGATGTGCATGATATCGGCAAGAACATCGTCGGTGTTGTGTTGGCCTGCAACGGTTTTAAGATCATTGATCTGGGCGTCATGGTGGCTTGCGACAAAATCCTGCAAGCGGCCAAAGAACATAAAGCCGACATGATTGGTCTCTCGGGGCTTATTACTCCTTCTTTGGATGAAATGGTCTTTGTGGCCGGCGAAATGCAGCGCCAGGGCTTTACCATTCCTCTGATGATAGGTGGCGCCACTACTTCCCCTGCACATACGGCCGTTAAGATTGCGCCGGCTTATGAACATCCCGTGATCCACAGCAAGGATGCTTCCCGGTGTGTGGGTGTTTGCCGAAGCCTGATGGAGCCGCAATTAAAGAATGATCTGGTCAATAAAACCAAGGCTGAATATCAACGCCTGCGCGAAGATTATGCCAGCCGACAATCCGTAAAATCCTTTATCCCCATTGAAGAAGCGCGCCAAAAAGGACTTATGACTGATTGGAAAAAAGCAGGCATTACTACGCCATCATTCACAGGCATAAAGATTTTTAAAGATTTCGATCTGAATGTGATCCGCCAAAAGATCGACTGGTCCCCTTACTTTTTCACCTGGGAGTTTAAAGGCAAATTCCCTCAAATACTCAAAGACCCTGTGATCGGTGTTGAAGCCACGCGCGTTTATAACGATGCCAATGCCCTTTTAGATGAGATCATCAAAAAGAAACTTCTTCGGGCCAACGGGGTTGTCGGATTCTTTCCGGCCAATTCGGTGGGGGATGATATTGAACTCTATAAGGATGATAGTCGTCAGGAAGTATTGGACGTTCTTTATAATTTGCGCCAACAGATCCTTATCAACAACGGCCAACCGTTTTTGTCACACGCCGATTATATTGCTCCTAAATCTTCCGGTGTCAAAGATTACATCGGCGCATTTGCGGTGACAACCGGGATTGGCTTGGATGAAATGGTCAAAACCTTTGAAGCAGATCACGACGACTATAAAAGTATTCTGGCCAAGGCTGTGGCTGATCGCTTGGCAGAAGCTTTTACAGAGCTTATGCATGAAATGGTCCGGAAGGATCTTTGGGGATTTGCAAAAGATGAGAATATAAGTTATGACCAAATCATTCTAGGTCAGTATCGAAGTATCCGCCCGGCTCCGGGCTACCCTGCATGCCCTGATCATACCGAGAAGGCCACTATATTTAAACTCCTTGATGCCACCAAGAATACCGGCATCACTTTGACCGAAACCTACGCGATGTTCCCCACCGCCGCTGTCTGCGGCCTCTTTTTCGCCCACCCGCAATCCAAATATTTCGCCATAGGCAAGATCGCCCAAGACCAGATCGCTGACTACGCCCGCCGCAAAAACATGACCAAAGATGTAGCCGAAAAATGGCTGGGGCCAAATCTGGGATACTAATAAAAAGGGGACACTTTAAAGTGTCCCCTTTTTGCTACGACCTATCTTTTATTACTTATTTCTTAGTTATATAGCGCACTAGATCAACGACGCGATTGGAATAGCCCCACTCGTTGTCATACCAGGAAACGATCTTAAAGAAGCGCTTCTCGCCCTTGAGATTGTTTTGGACAGTGGCTAAAGAATCATAAATAGAAGAACGCGGATCATGGATAAAATCCGTGGATACCAACTCTTCGTTGGCATAGCCGAGATACCCTTTAAGGTAGGTCTCAGAGGCTTTTTTCAACAAGGCATCGATCTCTTCGATGGATGTATCTTTCACAGAACGGAAGGTCAGATCAACGACCGACACATCCGCTGTGGCGACACGAAAAGCCATCCCTGTCAACTTGCCCTTGGTGACCGGCAATACTTCTCCGACAGCCTTGGCAGCACCTGTTGAGGACGGAATGGTATTGATCGCTGCTGCACGTCCGCCGCGCCAATCTTTCTTGGAAGGACCATCCACAGTCTTTTGAGTAGCGGTATAGGCATGGATCGTGGTCATTAAACCGGTTTCAATGCCGATGCCTTCTTTAATAAGCACATAAACAAGCGGTGCTAAGCAATTAGTGGTACAGCTGGCATTGGAAATAATATTATGCTTGGCTGCATCATATTCATTTTCATTAACACCCATGACAATGGTTTTGACTTCACCCTTGCCCGGTGCTGATATAATTACTTTCTTAGCCCCAGCTTGTAAATGACCAGTGGCTTTTTCACTATCGGTAAAAAGACCGGTGGATTCAATAACAATGTCAACGCCCAAAGCCTTCCAGGGAAGTTCGGCTGGGGTCTTGGTTGCCATCACGCATTTAGTTTTATGTCCATTGACTACGATAGTATCTGCCTCTGCCTTGGAGAGATCACTTTTAAACGTAGAAACTTCATGTTTGAATTTACCATGAACTGAATCATATTTAAGCTGATAAGCAAAATACTCAGCGTCTGTTGAGATATCTACGACAGCCACTACATCAATTTCATTTCCTAAAAGCCCCTGGTCGCAGATAGCCTGAAACACCAAGCGTCCGATACGTCCAAATCCATTAATACCAACTTTGACAGCCATTGTTCCCTCCTGTTTATAAGTCATCACTGAAGATTAAATAATATCCCCGTACGGTATTTTGTCAACCAGAAAATAGCCGGACGCCCTATGTCAATTATTCCAGCTGATTCATGATCTTCGTATATACTTCCTGAGCAACACCAACACGCGGGAAAATACCGTTGCGGGCTTTGACACGAAGCTTGCTGGTAGTCAAATTAATTTGAATAACATCAACGATGACATGATTGCCGTAAACCCTGGCCACGATCTCACCGTCCTTGGGACGCTCATCTGTGATCGTACCCATGATCGACAAAACTTTATGTGCAGATGCCAAGAGCTCATCCTGGCCTTTGGTGCTGACCCCTTCAAAAGTATCCCTGGTCACGGCATACCCGCCGACTGCCCCGGCACCGCCGATCACCAAAAACCAGCAGCCACTCGAAAATACGCAGAAAGAGGCCAAAACTAAAACTTGAAGATATTTGGCTGCATGTTTCATACTCTAAATTATCCCTTGCCGGGTTTGGCACCGTGATTAGCTTTTTTGGAACGCCAGTTCAATTTGCCTTTACGTAATCTTTTACTCATTGTTCCCCCTTATGATTTCTTTAAGTTGATTCATTTTACCGATAATTCGCCACGGTTTCAATTCTTTTAATTCTTTCTTAGAGCTTGAGCCTGTAGCCACTGCCACCATTCGCACCTCCGCTCTGCGGGCACAATTGACATCAATGGTCATATCTCCAACATACAACACGTCTTTTCTATCAACCTTCAGACGATTAATAATGGTCCACAAAATATCCGGATATGGTTTGGGCTTATCTGCCTTATCCGCGCAAAGCACCACATCAAAAAAGGGCGCTATTCCCAAAACCTTTAAAATGATGCGGGTATATTTAGTCGGACGATTACTGGCGATGGCAATTTTGTATTCGCTGCCTTTTAAAAATTTTAAAATCCCCAATGCTCCAGGCAACATTTTCACCGCTCCCTTTAACTGCAAGGCGCGGGCATGATGGGGCCGGTAAATCGTCATGGCCTTGTCCGCCAATTCTTCCCCGACAAATTGGACCATCAGATGGCGATCGCCGCCGCCGACTGTGCGCTTGATCTCTTCATGAGAACGAGGGGCAAAGCCCAAAACTTTCAAGGTATGGTTTACGCTCCGGCTTACCGCCGGATATGCGTTGACCAGCGTGCCATCCAGATCAAAAATGACTAATTTAATCATGCCGCTTAAGTGTAGAGGCGAACAGGATCACCAACCCAGTCACCGCTAAAAATGCTCCTATAAAAGCTTTGAACACCAAGACCACCGCTTCCCATTGTTGTAAAACCAGGGTGATCCCAAGCGTGGTCAGAATGAACCCAAATATGAAAATAGCCGCTTTACGCCACATGAATATTCGCCTGTTCTTCTGCAGGTGCAGATTTGGGACGGCTTTTCCAGCGACGATGCATCCAGCCCCATTCGTGGGGATATTTACGGATATACCCTTCAATGATATTGGTCAATTTCTGCACATTGTATTGGATGGTTTCTTCATCCGTGGCCTTTTGTTCCAAATAAAAATGCTTTTCAATCACCAACATATGTTTGTCGCTATCCCCCTGACGCAAGGTAAAGATCGGTAATAACGGGGCCCCTGTGCGCATGGCAAATATGATAGGGCCCGTTGCTGTTCCTGCTTTTTGGCCAAAAAAATCTACATAAACACCTGACTTGCTGCCTGTATTTTGATCCAGTAAAACCACTAACAGCTCCTTGTCGCGCAAAGCTTTGAGGGACTGGGTCACACAAGCTTCTCTGGGATAACTATGTACGGTCTTCAGCCCTAAACGGGAACGCGAAGCTTGAAAATCTTTTTCAATGATCTCATCGCGGCTGGGACGAATAATGGCATTGGTAGCATAACCCATCTGCGCCAAGTAAAGCAACATCATAGGAAAATTACCAAAATGCGCGGAAATGCCAACGACACCATGCCCTTCTTTGAGAGCGGCGTCCAAGTTTTCACGGGAATTGCCATCAAAAGAGAAGGTTTCCTTGATCAAGGCAGGACGTGCTGTAAAGGCCCCGAGTTCAATGACCCCACGCCCGGCATTATAAAAACAATCTTTACATATCTTCTTCAATTCTGCCTGAGATTTTTCTTTGCCAAATGCAATATTTAAAGTATTCATCGCTGCTTTACGCATACGCTGCAAAACAAAATAGACCACCACCAGCAATCCGCCTGATATCGCCTTGATGGCCGGATAGGGCAGTACCCCGAATAGCCAGGAAAAAAAATAATACGCCCAGCGCACAAGGGTTCTCTCAAATTTCTTCTTTGTATCTTTAAACATGATTATTATCCGAGCTCCGACGAGTGTCCGGTACGGGGACCGATGATCCCATGGATGGAGTTCACTAAATCAGTAGGGTTGACCGGCTTAGTCAGGTGGCGGATGGCGCCTGCTTCTAACTCAGCTTTAATATCATCTTCGGAATCTTTAGCTGTCAAGAAAACAACAGGGATATCTTTAAGCACATCATAGGCTTTAATTTTCTTACACAGATCACGCCCTTTGATCCCCGGCATAATGACATCCATAATGATCAGGTCGGGACGTTCATTGAGCGCCAGGTGTAATGCCTGCTCTCCATTTTTCGCAGAGATCACCATATATCCGGCTTTGCTTAAAATCGGAACAATGATCATGTGCGCGCCCGGATCATCATCCACCAATAATATTTTCTTAGACATATGATCTCCTTGATTTTCTCAATACCACTGCCACTAATATACACAAAAAACACAAGTAAGTAAAAATATCTCCGTATTTTGTATAAAACGTCATTTCATGGTTTAAAGGTAGCTCCCCCCAAGCCGTCCCTTCTATAAATGTTCCTTTACCATGCCCGTCGTCAACCATGGCAATGATACGGCCCCAAGGATCCACTAAGGCGCTGACGCCTGTATTCGCCGCACGCGCAAGCGAACGGTGATTCTCTACACAACCAAACACCGCGGCCTGCAAATGCAAAAAGGGAGCCTTGGTGTCCCTAAACCAGGCATCATTGGTCATATTCACAAAGAAACCAGCCCCGGCTTGTGCAAAATGACGACGCAAATATCCTAAAGTATCCTCAAAACAGATCAGAACACCAAACTTCTTGGGAACAGGCGTTATTGAAAAGATCTTATACGCCTTACCCGAAGTAAAATCATCCAACCCAACAAATTTATTGATCCAGCCTAAAACCGGCCTTAACGGCAAGTATTCCCCAAAGGGAACTAAATGAATCTTATCATAACGGCCCAGCATTTTTCCATCCGCACCGACCAAAAAAGCTGAATTATAATACTTTTCATCATCTTTGCCAACAGATCCTATCAGGATCGGTACGTGTAGACTACTGGCTGTCTCTTGGATCTCGTTGACCAAAAGCGGAGAGTCGTTGATCGTGCCCGGCAAAGAAGTTTCCGGCCAGACGATCAAATCTAATTTTTGCCCCTGCAGCCTTTTGGTCAATTGAATGGTTTTATCAATGATCCAGGGCCTTTGCTCCTCATCCCAATCAACAGCTAAAGGAATATTGGGCTGCACAACACCTACCCTGACCATTTCATAAGATCTTTTTTGTCCGGTGACCACCAATCCATATATCAGGACCAACGCCAAGATCGCCATCACAGTGATACTTGCTTTGAGTAAGAATGAACGCGCCCGCCAAGTTTCAAAAAGCAAAAGATTAACTAAAACCAACAGGAAAGACACCCCATAAACACCTGTCTTGTCCGCAATTTGAATGAGCCAAATATTTTTATACTGTGAATGCCCCAGCATCACCCAGCCAAAACCCGTAAAAAGATGGGCGCGAATATATTCCAAGGCTACCCAACAAGAAGCTAAAACAAAAATGCGCGGGATAAGTTTAAAACGTTGAAAATAAATAAAAAGCATGCCAAAGAAAGCGAAATACAAAGATAAAAAAGCCACCAACAAAATAGCCCCGGGATAGGTGACGTAGACAAACCATCCTAAGGTGGCGAAAAAAAATAAAAAACCGCATATATAGGCGCGTCTAAAAGCAGCCCACGGTTTTTGCCCGTCAAGGGCCCCAAAAAACGGCACTAGCGCAACCCACGCTAAAAAAGCCAATTGAATTTTTGGAAAAGATGCTGCCAAAAGCCCCGCAGATAATAAACAAGATAAAAATGCCATTCGGTTATTTTAACGGTCGAGACAGGAAAGTCAAACATTCCCTATTACTTACCTGGGACACCTAATTGAGCAAGTCCGATCAATGACCAAACACTTGTCAATGGAGTTATTCTAATGATTACCGGTGAGAGACTGCTAATACCTTCACGCCTGACGCGTTCAATCATGGAGGGGTCTACGTTCATTTCAACGCCACGACCTTCTTTGTTGATCTTCCATTGCATGCCATTAGAAGTATTTAAATCAATACCGCCGGGAAAAGCATTCTTCTCATGGGCTATGTCATCATTGCTTCGCATCGCCGCGTTTATAGACGAATCCTGGATGACGATGTAACGTATATCCGAAAAATTAAACACTTCCGGTTCAGATCCAGCTATCGCATTCTCTGGATGGTAAAGAATAGCCCCCTTCCAAATGCTATCAAATCTTGCATTGACTACACTCTCAGAGCTTCTTTCCCCTAAAGGATTGGGTATAAAACTAATTTTTGCACCTTTAACAATATTAGGACCTTGGGCAGGACTTTCAACCCTTAAAAACGCCTTAAACTCTTTTACAGTTAATTCTTCAGCTGAGCTCTGCGGCTCAACACCTAACATATTCCTAATAAGACCCACTTCATATTCAGATAATTCCTTTTCAGGGCTTCCCCAATTCTCACGCACCAAAAAAATAAATTGTGTGATCAAAACCGAAAGATCTTGCGACCCTCCTTTAACAAAAGCAGCTTCCCACAATTTATTTTTAATAAAATCACCGCTGACTCCATGCTTGATCATCTCCTTACGTAATTCTTGACTTGCTTTTATAACGCCGGAATAACCCTTCCCTTTAACCCCGGAGAGGCTGATCTCTTGTAGTTCCTTCTCTGAACCAGGGAGGAATTCCAGGATCTGACTTAAAACCTGCGCCCTCTCAACCAAAGGAAAAAAATGCTCGCTGGGTTTCAATAACAGTTTTTTATTCTTTATATTACTCGCGGCAGATAAAAGGGCCCTTTCAAACGGGTATAATGTCTTTACAGAAAACCGAAATGATCTCAATTTTAATGTAATGTCTGACAAAGTACTCCAAAAATGAACATCATCAATATGATCCAAAACCTTCAATGTTTCTATTCTGTTGTCGAGCCGGTCATACCAAAACAAATCCCCTTTCTGTAGATGACTTAAATACATTAACAACGGATCGGACATTTGTTTCTTATCTAAAAGGGGCTGATAAAATAACTGCACCTGGCCTGCAGTCAAGTCCCTAACCCCTACGGCATCAGGATCTTCTCGGGAGATTTGAAAAATATTCTTACCGTCCCTTCCGCTAAGAACAATGAAATCTGAAAAACGTAATTTATACGGCTCACTCACAATCAACTTGCCATGACTATAGGTCAAGACCATATCTTTTTTGCTTCCGGGGATCCTGATTTTTATGACCCCGTTTCTTGGGACCTTAACCTTATAGGTCTGCCCGGAATCGACCTCATGTTTTTTGCCTGCAACTTCAAATTCGATAAAAAACTCTTTTTCATTTTCTACGCTCAAAATAAACGTGTCCTTACTCATGCTGAAGACAAAACCGAACCTATTATCCTTACTTTCAACGCGAACAGGACCTGGGAACTCGGTTAACGCTGGAATTAAATAATTCTTGGGCCCATTACGTTCTAGATAAATATTACTTCTTGCCTTACCATCAAAAAAATCGATACGCGCACTAGCAAAGGACGCTTTTACAAACTGTACCCGCGTTTCTACCTTTTTGTCTCGGATGGTTTTTGTAATAACTTTGCCTAGATCTGATTTTACCCCACCTGACATGGCCGCATCTGGCGGACGACTCATATCCAAGCCTGCCGTAACATCCACGATCCCATTCGGTGTCAAACTATTGGCTAATGCCGACGGATCAGCCGTTAATTTTGGATTTTTAACGGCCATTGCCTCATCAAAACCACCTGAGAAATATTTCCTTGAAATAACGCCACCTTGAGCCGTCACATCTTCTTTAATGTAATTAAACACACCCTTTTTATAAGCTTTAATATACTGTTCATAGATCTGCTGTTTTACTGTCGGATCATTTAAATCAATACCTTTGATCTTGCCTTGATCAGTATAAACTTGATTTAATAACGCTTGTTTAAGATTGTTCTTATACCAATTAGCGAGGATCAAAGAGTTGAGGATCTGGCGGAGATTGGCGAAATTCCGGCCGAAGTTGACTTCTTTTTCAATTTCAGGAAGGATGATTTGTTTGACGACATTGGCCCCTAAAAGGCCCAATTGCGAGCAACTGCGAGTGTCGTTCAATACGACCTTCGGCTGCGTATAGTTTATTGAATGCTTTTGCAAGGCTAAGTAATCTTCTTCCAGCATTACCTTCATATGGCTGTCGACTACAAAGGCGGTTTGATTGCGTTCAAAAACTTCTGCCCGGTCAGCCATGATCCAGACCTTATTAAAGGTATTGACCGGTATCTGGGTCGTACCATACATTTCTTGGGCCTTTGAATAAACCCTGTCCCAAAACTTCTTACCTAGATCTTTTTCAGGATAAATCAATGAGGCGGTGATCTGTTTTAAGATGTAGTCCTGTTCCAAAAGATCACGCCCCATATCGGTTTTGCCCAGGGCATCAGGGATCATTCTATTTTTTTCATAGGGGCTTAAATTTACCCACACATCTTTATCAGGAACAGCCAAACTTGCCAGAAAATATTTGATGAGCTTTTCCCCTTCTTTTTTAAGCGGCTCACCGGACATTTTGTCTTGCCCTATATCTACTATAAAATCAAACAGAAAAGGATTGTCTTTGTGGACGGTCAAACCTTTAATGATCACCGGCTCATAAGCAGGGCTTAAATTGACCATAGTGCCGGGTGCAGGCAAACAAAGATCTTGTGCTTGTGCTAAAGGGATCGGCCCCATCGTGTTGAACAGAAAGGCCCCAATTATCCCCAAAGTAACAATATGTCTTAAATTTAAATTTTTATGCATATATAGAAAGGATATACTATATTCCTGGATCAGGCCACTTTTTGTAAAAAAGGGGACACTTTAAAGTGTCCCCTTTTTTATAGTGCCTTTGGAAGTTTTTACGACCCGCAGCATTTTTTGTACTTTTTGCCGGACCCGCAGGGACAAGCATCGTTGCGGCCGACTTTGTCGCCGGTACGCGCAGGGGCGACTGCGGACTGCTGAGGGACTTGGGTCTCCTCAAAAGCGGCTTGCTGAGGTGTCGCTGCCTTCGGAATGCCGCCTTGAAATTCCTGATGCACGGCTTGCTGAGGGATGGCGCTGAATACTGAACGCGGACGCATCTCCTGCGGCATGGCTTCCAATCTAAAGATCATCGCAGCCACTTCATGATTGATCGAAGCATACATGGCCTTGAACATGGCAAAGCCTTCCTTCTTGTATTCCACCAAAGGATCACGTTGGCCTAAAGCCCGCAGACTAATACCGTCCTTGACCTGGTCCATGCTGTACAAATGCTCTTTCCATTTCGTGTCAATCACATGCAAAAGGATCATGCGCTCCATGCGACGCATCATTTCTGGCGTCACCTGGGTCTCTTTGATCTCATAAGCCTGGAGCAAGACGCGTTCAAGCTCTTCTTTGATCTGTTGGCCATTTAAAGTACTCCAATGCTCTTTAAGGGCATCAATATTCGCCATAAATTTGATTTGCACATCTGCGGCCAAACGATTGAGGGCCTCTTCATTGTGTTCAATGGCATAGTGACCGTCTACCATATCATCGGAAGCCATTAAAACCATATCCAGGATCACGTCTTTTAAGTTTTCACCTTCGAGAATGGAACGGCGCAGGCTATAGATGACCTCGCGCTGTTTATTCATGACATTGTCGTAGTCCAGCAATTGCTTACGGATCTCAAAGTTATAATTCTCAACTCTCTTTTGGGCGACTTCCAGAGCGCCTGAGACCATGCGCGATTCAATGACTTCACCTTCCTTCATCCCCAACTTATCCATAACTGTCATGATGCTGTCCGAGGCAAACAAACGCATCAGGTCATCCTGCAAAGACACATAGAATCTCGACGAACCAGGATCGCCCTGACGGCCGCAACGGCCTCTTAACTGATTGTCAATACGACGGGATTCATGGCGTTCCGTACCGATGACGTGCAAGCCGCCGGCGGTGAGCACCTGTTCCCTTTCTTTGGCCACTTGTTCTTTAAATTGGGTGATAAACGTCTTGATCATCTCATCCCGGGCCTGATCATCAATATCTTTACTTTTTTCAGCAGCCAGGGCCCGTGCCAAATATTCAGCGTTACCCCCTAAGACAATGTCCGTACCGCGTCCTGCCATGTTGGTGGCAATCGTCACCCCGTTATAACGGCCGGCCTGGGCAATGATATGCGCTTCTAATTCATGATATTTAGCGTTTAAAACCTGATGGGGAATACCCTTTTTCTTTAAAAGGCTCCCGATCAATTCGGATTTTTCGATGGAAATGGTCCCCACTAAAACAGGCTGGCCTTTTTTGTGGCAAATGTCGATCTCGTCGACGACAGCATTGTATTTTTCCTGGACGGTTTTATAAATGCAGTCCGGATAATTAATGCGGACCAACTGACGGTTGGTGGGAATGACCACCACGTCCAGATTATAGATCTGTTTGAATTCGTTGGCTTCCGTATAGGCGGTACCTGTCATACCGGCTAATTTGCTGTACATGCGAAAATAATTCTGGAAAGTGATGGTGGCCAAGGTTTGGTTTTCACGTTCGATCTTGATGCCTTCACGGGCTTCCACGGCTTGATGCAAACCATCCGACCAGCGGCGGCCGGGCATCATGCGCCCGGTAAATTCATCGACGATAACGACCTTGCCTTCCTTAACGACATAATCCACATCCCGGGTAAAAAATTCCTGGGCACGCAAAGCGCAGATCACATGATGGCGGTATTCATTAGTGTCGATCTCATGCAGGTTCTTGACCCCGAATAATTGGGCGGCCTTGGTCTCCCCCTCATCGGAAAGGGAAATGGATTTATTCTTCTCATCGGCTAGATAATCAAATCCTTTGTACAGATCTTCACCCTTATGCTTGGCATCGATCTCTTGCGCTTCGGTAACTCGTTTTCCCTTGAGCTGGCGGGCGATCTGGAATGCTTTATAATATTTATCCGTACTTTCTTCCGCAGGTCCGGAAATGATCAGCGGAGTACGCGCCTCATCCACCAGGATACTGTCTACCTCATCGACCACGGCAAAGGCATGGCCGCGCTGGACCATTTCTTCTTTGAACGAGACCATGTTGTCACGCAGATAATCAAAACCGAATTCGTTGTTCGTCCCGTAGGTAATATCACAGCCATAGGCTGCCTGACGCTCACGCGGACTCATGTCATGCTGGATAACCCCGACGTTCAATCCCAAGAATTCATACAGAGGCCCCATCCAGTTACGGTCACGATGCGCCAGGTAATCATTAACTGTCACCACGTGTACGCCATCGCCTATTAACGCATTAAGATAGGTCGGCAGGGTCGCGACCAGGGTTTTACCTTCCCCTGTCGTCATCTCTGTGATGCCCCCGTTATGCAGCACCATGCCGCCGACTAATTGCACGTCAAAATGGCGCATATTTAAAACGCGCTTACCTGTTTCGCGCACGACGGCAAAAGCCTCATTGAGGATCTCGTCAAGAATGCCCTGCTTGGATTCAAATAATTCTTTTTCCAGGCGCTTGATCTCAACTGTCAGGTCTTCACGCTCTTGGCCTGAAGAAGCCTTACGATAATTAGCCTGGATCTCTTCATATTCATTCTTCTTAATGCTGATAGCCTTGGCGATACGCGCTTTGAATTCCACGGTCTTGGCCTTAAGCTCATCATCCGATAATGCCTTGATCTTTGCTTCAAGAGCACAGATCTCGGAGGCTCTGGCAGATAGTTTCTTAACTAGTCCGATCGAAGGCAGCGGCGCTTCCGGATGGATATGGATCTGAACCTTAGGATTTAGCCTGTCGATAAAATGTTGTGCGCTTTTAACAATGCCGTTACGTACAAGAAAGTCAAACATATAAGCTCCATTAATTCTCATTGAGTGTCATTGCGAGGAGCCGAAGGCGACGTGGCAATCTTTTTAAAAGATTGCTTCGCTTCGCTCGCAATGACACGATATTTTTTATTCTTCCTGTTGGCGTTCTTTTAACCGCTTATCTCTATCTTCAGGTTTCGTTTTTAAAAACCCTTCGATAAACGGATCTATTTCTCCATCAAGGACCTTCTGGGCGTTCCCGGTCTCCACTCCTGTGCGATGGTCTTTGACCATCAAATACGGATGCAGCACGTAGGAACGGATCTGCGAACCCCATTCGATCTTTTGTTTTTCCCCAGCCTCTTTATTCATAACTTCTTCCTGCTGCTGGTTCTTTAATGCCAAAAGCCTTGCCCGTAAAACCTTCATGGCCTGGGCCTTATTTTGCAATTGGGAACGTTCTTTCTGCGATTGGGCCACAATTCCCGTCGGTAAATGGGTGACACGCACCGCAGAATCCGTGGTGTTAACGCTCTGTCCCCCGGGACCTGACGCCCGGAATACATCAATGCGCAATTCCGCGGGATTTATATCCACTTCCGTGTCATTTTCGACTTCGGGTATCACTTCCACGGAAGCAAAAGATGTGTGCCGGCGCTTATTGGAATCAAACGGAGAAATACGCACCAGCCGGTGCACGCCTTTTTCCGATTTAAGGAACCCGTACGCCTTTTCCCCTTCAATGCGCAAGGTCACATTCTTAATGCCCGCTTCATCACCATGGAGGATATCGATCGTTTCACACTTGTAATTCTTCAGATCCGCATGGCGGACATACATGCGCATGAGCATGGAAGCCCAATCACAAGATTCTGTACCGCCGGCACCGGCATTGATACTTAAAAGAGCATTGGCCTGATCATAAGGGCCGTTTAAATGCGCTTGCAATTCCAAGGCATCGATTTGAGTTTTCAGAGCAGCGGCCTCATCAGCTAACTGCGCATTAAGATCTCCGTCGTCCGTGGCTAATTCCAGGAATTCTTTGGCATCACTCACACGTTTGACGCATTCAGCAAAAGGCTCAACGATATTTTTTAATCCCTTAAGCTCCTGCATGACCTTGTTAGCCTGTTCCTGATGTTCCCAAAATCCTTCTTCGGACATCCGCGCTTGTATCTCGGCTATGGATTTTTCTTTATGGGGAACGTCAAAGATACCCCCTTAGGCCGGCCAGCCTATGGGCAAGTTCATCGAATTGTTTGATCAATTGGTCTGTCATAAAATTTTAAACACTAAAACGAAAGTAGGCGGCATCCCCATCCTGCATAATATACTCTTTGCCCTCGAGGGTGACCAGATTTTTTTCCTGCACCGCTTTATAAGTACCAAGTCTTTTTAGATCGTCGTATTTGTAAATCTCAGCACGGATAAACCCGCGTTCAATATCTGTATGGATTTTCCCGGCAGCCTTGACAGCTGGCGTCCCCTGAGGGATAAGCCACGCACGCGTTTCCTGCGGGCCTGCGGTAAAAAAACAAATGAGTTTGAGCAATTCTTTGCCAGCCTGGGCCAAACGCGCCAGCCCCGGTGAAGTAATGCCTGCAGACTGATAATACTCATCGCGTTCTTCAGAGGGAAGTTGCACAATCTCAGCTTCTAACTTCGTACACAAAGAAACCAACACCGCGCCTTCTGCCTGGGCACGATCGCGCAAAGGCTTAAGTAGTGCCTCATCGGGCGTCCCTTCATCAGTATTAGCCACATACATCAAGGGCTTGGCTGTCAAAAATTGGAATTCATTTAGGATTTCCTGTGGAATATCATTTAATCGACGGGCAGGAACGCCTGTATTAAATGCTTTCATACAATCATTTAAAGCATTGCATTTGGCAATGGCGTCTTTGTCTCCACACTTGGCTTTTTTAGACCAGCGATCCACCGCTGATTGACACTGCTGAATATCCGCTAATAAAAGTTCGGTGGTGATGATATCCGCGGCAGACTGCGGATCGAGTTCATTCATCACATTGACTACATTCTCATCTTTAAAACAACGTACCACATGGGCAATGGCATCCACCGAACGGATATGGGCCAAAAATTTATTGCCCAACCCCTCACCTTGGGATGCCCCCTCAACAATTCCAGCAATATCCACAAAACGGATCCCCGATGGGGTGACCTTGGAGGAATTCCACTCCTGAGCAAAGAATTGCAGACGCTCATCAGGCAGGGGAACGACCCCGATATTAGGCTCAATGGTCGTAAAAGGAAAATTTTCCGCAGCTGCAGCAGCACCGGTTAACGCATTAAACAACGAGGACTTGCCGACATTGGGCAAGCCTACGATACCAATTTCCATGTAAAACCTTTCTAAGATAATCTATTGCCTGCTTAGTCAGCAGGAAAACTTGTACATGATAATCTTAAAACAAGGGCTTGTCGAGGTGTTTTTTGAAGGCAACTTTACGTCTTGATACGGCGGGCAATGGTTTGCTCAATTGCCAATAATCTGGCTTTTTTACCATCCATTTTACCGGCATAAGCGCCTAGCGTTCCATCTGATTTGACCACCCGATGGCAGGGAATGATCAAAGGATATGGATTATTACGCAAAGCCTGCCCCACCGCACGCACAGCCTTGGGCCGCCCTATTTTTTGGGCGATCCACTGATATGAACGGGTTTCACCTAAAGGTATCGTCAAACACGCTTGCAAAACTTGCCATTCAAAATCGGTTAATTGTGTTTTTTCTTTCATTTTACTTCTCCCAAGAATTTTTTTGACCTTAAGAGTGTGTGGTATTTTAGGCCAAAGCGATGGGCTTCATCGCGTATGCGCATCAAGAGTTTAAGGCCTAATGAGTCCTGTGCCAGCTTGATGGAATTACGCTTGCCAGGGATAAATATTTCTTCTTCACGTTTGGCCAGGGAAATTACGGCCAAGGACAATTTTAGCTTCTTTAATTCCAGCATGGCTGCCCCCAATTGACCCTTGCCGCCGTCGATAACGATCAAGTCCGGAAAACTTAGATTCTCTTTTTGAAGCCGGGTATAACGGCGGCGCACAACCTCAGCGATCATTTGAAAGTCATCTATTCCCTTAACTGTCTTGATACGAAATCTGCGGTAATTATTCTTATCAGGTTTACCATTTAAAAAAGACACCATAGACCCCACCGACTGATTGCCCATGATATTGGAAATATCAAAGCATTCCATGCGCACTGGTGCGCGCTCAAGGCCTATAGCCCTTTGTAATTGCTCAGCTTCTTTAAAATAATTAATATCCCCTGTTCCCGAATACAATGCGCCGATAGCCCGTATTTGATCACGTAGGCGGGCCGCCCCTTCGAAATTCTTTTGCCGGGCCAGGTCTTCCATTTCCAAGTGCAGATTGCGGTACAGATCATCTTTTTTCCCGTCCAGGATGAATCGTATGCTACGGATATTACGATGATACTCCTCTTTGCTGATCTTCCCTTCGCAAGGGCCTTGGCACAGGTCTAAGTCATAATAAAGGCATACTTTATTGGCAAACGGTTCACAGGTACGAAAAGGAAAAATCTTGCGAATGATCTGCAACGCTTCACGGATCAAGGTAGGATTCACATAAGGCCCAAAAAGCTCTGCATTTATATCCTTATGCCGGCGCGCATTAAATCTTATTACTGAAACTAACGGGAATTCCTCTTTAGTAATTTGAATAAAGGGATATGTTTTCCCATCTTTGAGCTCAATATTATATTTGGGCTGATATTGCTTGATAAGGCTGGCCTCTAAAATCAAAGCCTCAGCTTCGGAAGCCGTTTGGATCGTATCGATTTGAGCTATATGACTGACCAAAAAATCAGTTTTAAGGCTTCCCGTATCCTTACGAAAATACGAATCCACCCGTTTACGTATATTAACGGCCTTACCGACATAAATAACCGTACCAACAGCATCCTTATACAAATAAACCCCGCTGCCAGTCGGTAATCCTTTAATTTTTGTCTTGAGATCCATCGGATAATTTCTTCTTAAGCCCATTCCAGAGCAATAGGCAGTTGACGGCGCCTGCGATGCTGCTGGCAAGAGCTATGCCGCCGACCTTTAAGGGGAACATCAAAATAGCATTTAAAAGCGCGTTGACGATCAGGCATGCCGTGGCTATCTTGACCGGTGTCCTGGTATCCTGCAACGCGTAAAAGGCGGAGACCAGGATCCTCGAAGCCCCAAAGAATGGCAATCCCAGCGCGGCATAAAACATCACCTGTGAAGTGACGCTCGTCGAATAAGCATCAAAAGCCCCGCGTTGAAAGACAGTGTGAATGATCCATTTCGAAAAAATAACCATACCCAAGGCCGTAGGTATTAAGATCAACATCAAATTGCGCAGGGCAAAAAACAGCGTTGATTTAAACCGGACCATATCGCCTTCCTGAACAAGTTTAGACAACGACGGCAAAGCCACCGATGATAACGCATACCCAAACACTCCCAAAGGGAATTGGATCATACGATTGGCATAATAGATCGCGGCAATGCCTCCTGCCCCCACAATAAAGGCCAGCGAGGCGCAAAATGTATCCACGAAGATATTGATCTGATAAACAGCAGAGCCCCAAAGACGCGGAAGCAATAGCTTGCCAATTTGACGGGCACCCTCATGATTGAGGGATACCGGCATCTTCCAGTGAACTCCTCTGCGGCGTAAAGCCTGCCATTGGGCCAAAAACTGCCAAATACCGCCAACCAAAACACCGACGGATATCGTATACGCTAATGGCCAGGAGAACAGGCATGCCACCCAAACACTTAAGATCATGGCCAAATTCAAAAGACAAGGACCCCAAGAAGGAGCGAAGAAAGCATTTAAAGAATACAGTATCCCTGCTTGAAAAGCAGTTAACGCGATCAGGATCAAATAAGGGAACATGATCCGCGTCAGATCAACTGTCAGCTGTAATTCTCCGGGCTCCCTGGCGAATCCCGGAGCAATGAGCCGAACGATCCAGGGCGATGCAAATATACCCAGCAGGGTGATGCTCCCTAATATAATGACTCCCCATGCTAGAACCACATTGATGCATTCCAGCCATTCTTCTTTGGATTTTTTCTGAGCATACTCTGAAAGAACGGGCACAATGGCCGCATTAGCAGCTCCCTCACCCACCATATCTCTTAACAAATTAGGAATGCGCTGGGCTACAAAAAATGCCTCCGCTAAAAATCCGGTCCCTAAAAAACGGGCCAGGATCACATCCCTCACAAATCCCAGGGCTCTTGATGCCAATACCCCGCAAGCGACAACACCGCTTGATTTTAAAAGGATATGATGCCCATGAGGCGGGTTAGATTTATCCGTTGACATATTGGAGGCGCTTTGTTATTATCTCTACCTTAACATTACTATTTAAAGGAGAATCAATTCATGCCACAACGTCGTACTGCCATTAAAGATTTACGTAAAGCCCATACCAAGCATTTGCATAACTTGGATATTAAAACCGATCTCAAGAAAACGCTCAAAAAATTCACCACCGCTGTCGCTGAGAAAAAAGCTGACGCTCAAGAACTGCTCAAAGTGGTCTACAAGAAATTTGACAAAGCAGCCAAACGCAACGTCATGCACAAGAAAACAGCGGCCCGTCGTAAGTCCCGCTTTGCACGTTCTTTAGCGGCGAAGTAACAGGCCCAACTCCACTACCAATTTTTCCACTGCGTATTGAGGATCAAGGCGGCTGCGTTTAATATTCAAATCCGCTTCTTCTAAGGCTTTGAGTCCTCGCTCAAAACGTTCTTTCCCCAGAGGCTTTCCTTCCTTGCCCCAATACCACACCAATGCCCCCATGATCTGTAATGGGTGCACATTGTTGTGGTAAAAACCATCCAACATTTTCAGCGCATCAGCATTACGATGGGCTGTCATCAATTTCGTCATGTCAAAAACATTTGGCCCCTCGGGCTTACCCAAGACAACACCCTTGGCATATAGCGGCAAATCTTTTAAATCCCCTTTAAGAATATTTTCGGTGGATTCTAATATCAGATCGCAGTGCTTCGCCGGTTTTTGGCAAAAATTGACCAGCACTTGAATGTCCGCGGACCTTAATTTATGGATTTGACGTAAAACAATCAGTCGATGCGGGGCGATCACCGGCAGGGTCAAGAAGGCTTGTTTGAGCGTATTTTCCCCAAGCTCCTTGGCATCAAGATTATCAAAGTCGAAACTCAAAGCCTCTTGTGCATTCTTGAATAATTTATTCTTGATCTCGGAAATCTTGGCATCTTTGGCTGGCAGGTCATCGCCCAAGAAAAGATAAATCATAGCGCTTACCAATTCTCAACGGTACGCTCAACAACACGGGTGGCAAGGTCGGTCAGCGCGGCATCTATTGCAGCGCTCTGGGATAGAGCCTGTGGCCCCGAAAGAAAATACGTTACCTCTCCGGCATAGGATGGTTCTTTCCAAAGGACCTTGTGAGTGACCGTATCCGTCAGGGTCAAAGAAACGATGACCCTGATACGGTATTCCTGGATATTCTGATTGACGTCTTGACGCAGATTATCCTGCGCTAAACCGATTAAAGCACCGTTCATCACCAAGTCCGCTTTGTCCGGATCAGCAATATGTAAATTCCCGTCAAATAAAAACTTGTCAATAATGGCCGTGCGGACATTGCTTTCCAAAAGCGGCACATAAAGCACGCTGCTATTCTCATCAATATTATTGACCCTATTCTCGAAAGGTTGGATGGCAATAGTACGGTATTTATCAGGCAGTAAAGATCCGGTCGTATACCCGCAGCCGGCAATTGAGGATATGAACAGTAAGCACAGCAGAAAACGAGCCATTGGTATTATTCACCTATGATTTTCAAAACGGCCTGAGCTTTAGGCCCCCAAGAGGTGTCCGCATAATTATTGACAACTTCTTTATAATAAATACGGGCGGCTTTTAAATTCTTCTGCTTTTGATAAAACTTGGCGATGACAAAATTATTCTCTGCTTCCTTATCTTTAAGGCGGGCCATTTGTGCCTGGGCTTCAGGGGTCAATTGACTGTCTGGGTGGGTTTTGACAAATTCGTTGAACTCATTCATGGCAACGCTGGTCACCTTTTGCTCATGCTGTGCATCCGAGGCCCTGCTCATATCTGCCATAGCGATCTGAAATTTGGATGCCTGTGCCCATTCGCTGCTCGGATAATCGTTCATGGTCTTCTCAAATTCATCCCGAGCCTCTTGATAGTCACCTCTTTCCTTCATAAAAAGTCCGATCTTATATTGGGCGATCGCCGCATATTTGCCATAAGGGGCATCTTTAATAACTGTACGTAATATCTCAATGACCCTCTCATCGCTGCCTACAACCACCTGGGCCCATTTGCTGCGCCCCTTGTTCTCTAAAAGATGGTTAGCAAGATTATACTCCAGACCTACGATCTGCGCGGCACGCTCGCTAAAAGGATATTTATCAATGACTAACTGGTAGGCTTGATACGCTTCATAAGGCTTGTTCATGTCTTCGAGACATTGTCCGGTAAAAAATTCAGCTTCAGGTGCTTCTTTGGCACGGGGATAGGCCTTGATCAATTTCTTATACTCCCCCATGGCCTTCTTACAATTGCCCTGGTCCCTAAAACTTTGAGCAAATTCCAATTGATCTTCGGGAGTAGGTTTCACTTCCCATTTAGGATTAATGAACTTGCCTGTCTCAGGAGTCCAAATCCAGTCGGCTTGGGCCAGAGAGGGTAAAATAGCTAAGAATACGGCTGATAAAATAATATTTCGACGGAACATATTTTGTAAATTTAACACAGTTAACTACCCTTGTCAATACGCTTAGGTATCAGTGCCCCTGCGGTCTTCGCAGACAGGGACGCTTTCAATCGTATCCCTTTAGCTAAATATTTAACCTCGTGCACCTGGCCTTGGGCGTAGGCTAAATTAACCAGATCCATACGATCAGCCGGCAATACAATATCAATATCTACAGAACCTTCGGATAAAATATCCTCGATCATTAAAAACAACTGCTGGATATTTTCTCCCTTCAAAGCAGAAATACCTAAACAATACGGGGCATTTCTTTTGATCTCCTCTAAACGCTGCCTGTCTTCAAGTTTATCTATTTTGTTAAGCACCATGATGGTGGGCTTATCCAAAACCTTCAACTCATCTAATACCGCCCGAACGGCATCGTAGAATTTCCGATAGTCATCATGACTAATGTCCAGGACGTGCAGTAATAAATCCGCCTCTTGGACCTCTTCAAGTGTCGCTTTGAAAGCTTCGATCAACCCGTGAGGCAAGGCATGCATGAACCCGACGGTATCAGAAAAGACCACTTTAAGATGATTAGGCAACACAGCCTGACGGGAAAGTGAATCCAGGGTCGTAAAAAGCCCGTCATGCACCAACGTTTCCGACTCTGTTAAAGCATTTAAAAGGGTGGATTTTCCGGCATTGGTATAGCCGACCAGTGCCACGGTCGGTATCTTTTGCTCCTGACGCTTTTTGCGTTTGACTTGACGGCTTTGTGTGACTTCTTTGAGATCTTTCTTAAGTCTGGTGATACGCTCGCCAATACGCCGCCGGTCGATCTCAAGCTTGGTTTCACCGGGACCGGAAGTCCCGATGCCGCCGCCTAATCGAGACATTTCATCTCCATGCCCTGTGAGCCTGGGAAGTCTGTATTGCAGTTGGGCTAATTCTACCTGCATTTTACCTTCCTGGGACTTGGCGCGCCGGGCAAAAATATCGAGAATAACCTGTGTGCGGTCCAAGGTCTTGAGGCCGAAATCACTTTCAAGGTTGCGTTGCTGAGTGCCTTTAAGATCGCAACTAACAATCACCGCATCAATGCCGCCCATCTTGCACAAAACTGCAATCTCTTCAACCTTGCCATGGGTGAGCATATGCGAAGCCGTGGGAGGCTGTGTCTTGCAAAGAACCGTATGCACAACTTCTCCGCCGCAAGTCGCGATCAACTGCTTCATCTCCGCCGCTTCGTCCTCAGGCGACCAGCTACTGTGCGCATGTTCAATGACCACCGCTAATAAGACTCTTTCTTTCATAACGCTCCACGAGTAAATTTATGCCTTACAGTGCCCTGCAATGATATTTGCTATCTCCGCAGAAGATTGATCCTGCGTAATGTCTATCCATGTTAAACGCTCCTCCCGCCTAAACCATGTCAATTGGCGCTTGACATAGTGACGAGTGTTGAGTTTCATCAGATATTTTGCACGCTCGAGATCGTATTCGCCTTTTAAATAGCCCGAAACTTCAGGAACACCAATGAGTTTTTGAGCGGTAATGCTTAAAGGGTACGCTGAGACTTGTCTGATCTCTTCAACCAATCCCTTGGCAAACATTTCTTCAATCCTCGCTTCGACCCGTTGGTAAAGCTCTTCCCGCGGCCGGTTCAAGGCAAATATCTTGATCGGAATTTTTCCCCACAGGCCTTCGCGTTTCGGCTGCAAGCTCGTGATGGACTGCCCTGTGCTCATCGCCACTTCCAAAGCACGGATGATCCTTTGGGGATCGTTGGGATGGATCTTGGCCGCTGCTTGCGGGTCTGTGGACTTCAGACGCTCATGTAAAAAAACAGGGCCATGAACGGCAAGTTCTTGGGTCAGCTCCTGCCTTAAACCTTCATCAGAAACGGCTCCTTCAAATATCCCATCCAATAATACCGACATATACATGCCGCTTCCGCCGACAATTAAAGGAGTTTTTCCGCGTTTATGTATATCATGAATAGCAGCAACGGCCAACTCGCGGTAGCGTGCCACATTAAAATCTTCAATCACCGAAACTATATCTACCAGATGATGCGGGACAGTATCTCGAACTTTAAGGGAAGTTTTATCGTTGGCGATCGATATCTCGCGATAGACCTGTAAAGCATCGCAACAGACGATTTCAACCTTAAGGAATTTACTTGCGCACAAAGATATTTCGGATTTACCGACGGCGGTTGGACCGACGATGAAAATAATAGCAGGCTCTTTCATCAGGGATAAATCAAGGTAGGATATCCCAGCTTATCCAACCTTTTTTTCAATTCTTCGGCATCACTGAGTGAACTCATCTGCCCTACACGCACACGATAATATTTCTGACCATCGGGGGCAGTCGTCTCAACAACATAGGCATACTGCTCGCTGCCTTTTAGATCATCGATCAGGGTCAAGGCCCTGCCCTTGTCTAAGAATGACCCTACCTGGACCGCAAAATATTGCTTTTCATCCAACAGCTGTTTGGCAATGGGAGCTTCCGGGCTCTGCGAGAATTCACTGACGATCTTATTTAAATATTTATTAGCATCTTCCCATCGCATTAATTTCAGATCAGCCCCCGCGATCTTAAGATAAATAAGGCTTAAAAATGAAGACTGGGGGCTCTTTTTTATTAATTGATTGCCCGCATCAAGGGCGTCCGTATAAAAACCGGCCATGTAAAATCCTTCGATCAAGCTGAGCGCGGCCTTGTCATAAACATCCTGTGACGGATGGGCATCCATCACCGCTTGAAAAGCAGCGCGCGCATCGTCATATTGCCCCAGGCGCAATTGGGCCAATCCGTAATAATATTGTGCTTCGGTCTTCTGGGCAGGATTGTTACTATCCTTGATGATCGAAGACGCCAACTCACGGGCCTGGGCATAATCTTTGTTCATGATCGCCGTTTCAATATCCGGTATTGCCGCATACACTTGGGACATACCCGCACCTATCAACACACAACATAGAAGAAATAATTTCATATTATCCTTTCAGGGCTTGACCAAGGTCAGCGATCAGATCATCAACATCTTCAATGCCGACGGAAATACGTACGGTTTCCCGGGTTATACCGGATGCCTTCAGACCTGCCTCACCCATGGAGGAATGGCTCATGAACCAAGGCGTTTCCGCCAATGATTCAACTCCTCCCAAAGACTCGGCTAAAGCAAAATATTTTAATTTCTTAAAGAATTTATTTAATATCACCTTTTTAGTGTTTAGTTCAAATGCCAGCATAGCCCCAAAACCTTTCATCTGCTTTTTGATAAGTTCGGGCTGTGGGTGACTTTTAAGACCGGGATAATAAACCTTTTTAACGTTTTGATGTCCCTCGAGAAAATGGGCGATCTTAATAGCGTTGGCCTGATGGGCTTCCATGCGGGGAACAAGGGTTTTCACCCCGCGCAATACCAGCCATGCATCGTACGGAGACTGGGAAACGCCCAAGGCGTTGACCAGATAACGGCCGCGCTCCTGTAATTCCCCACGCCCATAGATGATCGCCCCGCCGACGACATCGGAATGACCGTTGATATATTTGGTCGTCGAATGTACCACCATGTCCGCCCCGAACTCAAAGGGCCTCTGAAAATACGGCGACAAAAAAGTATTATCCACGACACTTAAGGCTTTGGCCTTTTTGGCCATGGCGGTCACCGCCTCCATGTCCACGATATTAAGCAAAGGATTCGACGGTGTTTCAATCCAGAACATCTTGGTATTCTTCTTAATGGCGGCTTTCACCGCTTTTAAGTCCCGCATATTGATAAAAGAAAAATCATAGCCCATGGGCTTGAGGACCGCATTAAACAAGCGATAGGTGCCGCCGTAGATATCGTCCCCTGTGATGACATGGTCCCCTGCCTTTAGAAAGAACATCACCGCCGTGATGGCCGCCATGCCGGTGGCTGTCACCGAGCAATCAACCCCGCCTTCCAAGGCCGCGATATTCGCTTCCAGGGCCGCACGTGTCGGATTGCCGGAACGGGTGTAATCATACCCTTTATTCTTACCGATCTCATCAAAATAAAAAGTCGAAGTAGGATATATCGGAGTAATCACCGAATTGAAAGTCTTATCAATGTTGACACCGGTATGCACAGCCTTGGTACGGATATTCATCTTAAACTCCAAACATAGCCCTCATTGAGAGCATTAATAATTATTAATATTACAAATGTAGTATATCAATTCTCCTGCCTTCCATGCAATCTTAATCTCTTTAAATATTACTTTCGATAAATAGATATTTTGCTAATCCATATAAGCTCAATAGGTTTAATGCCTATAAGGGAGTTCGTCAAGAATGCGGCATCGGCATCTTTAAGGATCCCCGTTGTCAAATTCTTCTCTTTCACAATGATCTTTAAGTTCCTGGCTTGCCGGATCACCTGTTGCCGGGTAATGCCATTTAAACACCCTGAAGACAAGGGAGGTGTATATAAAATTTTGTCTTTGACCCAAAAAATGTTCGCCCTGCTGGCTTCAAAAATATAGCCGCTGCGATTAAGTAAAAGCACCTCATCATAGCCTTGTTTATGGGCCTGGGAAAAGGCCTCTGCAAATAATCCATAATCTAAGGATTTCACATTGGCCCAACGGGAACCGGCTGCTCGGTCGGTCTTGACCAAACCAACGCGGTAATTCTTATTACCAGGAATTTTATACGGCAATGCCGCCCCCATCACATGAACCTCACGGCCTGCCTGCCAAACCATCAGCCTGACACGCGCGCAAGACAACTGATTACGGCGTAATATTTCCCTTAATACCAACGGATCGATGCGCGGCGCTTTGATATTCAAAACCTTTAAGCCTGCTTGCAGACGTTTTAAATGCAAGGCCGTATCCAACACTGCTCCGTCTACGCCCAGCATAGTTTCAAAAACGCCTTTAGCCTTGAAATTACCCGGTGTAAAAGCATCAACGGTCTGGGGAGCAACTTTGAGATATTGGCCGTCAAGATAAATTGTTTTCATAAAAAAGATCTCTTAAGGGTTTCGATCAATGGTTTGGCCTTATCCCAGGTTTCCTGCCACTCATCCGGGGGCTTGGAATCTGCCACAATCCCGCCGCCGACATGAAAAACGATCTGATCTTGATTTAAATACATCGTGCGGATCATTACATTAAAATCCATATCACCGGAAAAACTCATATACCCCAGCGCTCCGGTATAAAGACCGCGGGAAACAGGCTCTAATTTCTTAATGATCTTCATCGCTTCAATCTTAGGACAGCCGGTGACTGAACCGCTGGGGAAGGCGGCTTTCAGCAAATCAAATTGATCACAGTCCCGGCGCAGACGGCCTTCAATGGTTGAGGTTGCCTGAAAAACAGCAGTATACGTTTCAATCGTACGCATGGCCAAGACCTTGACCGATGCATAATCACAAACACGGCCCAGATCATTACGCTCCAGATCTGTGACCATCAATAACTCAGCGATTTCTTTAGGGCTCTTAAGCAATTGCTCTTTGGACTTCTTGTCATTGCCTTTTGTTTGTCCCCTTGGACGCGTTCCCTTCATCGGCTTGACCTGGACCATACCCTTTTGCAATCTTAAAAAACGTTCCGGGGAAGCGCTTAAGACTACCTGCTTGCCGTCATCAAAATAAGCCCCGAATTCCGACGGGAACGACCGGCGCAAGTTCCTATAAATGACTGCGGGCTCCGTGTACCGGCACCAATCAGGCAGCTGGAGCTTGATCTGATGTGAAAGATTGATCTGATAAATGTCCCCGCGGCGTATATGTTCCAGGGCCTGGCGCACGGCCTTTATATAGCCTGCTTTGCTAAAATTGCTTTTAAGAAGAAGACGTTGTTTGTAATAAGATTGCTTCGCTTCGCTCGCAATGACACCTGAAGAAATCTGTTTTAAAACATCTTTAATGCGGGCTTTAGAGAAACTTGAAATGATCAGCTGATGGTTTTTGTGATCCACGCACAAAACAGTATCGTAGAGCCCAAAAAACAATGAGCCGTCATACCCCAAATAACCGACGGCTCCGGCGGGAAAAGACAAGCCTTTGGCCGCAAGCCGGTATTTATCGAACACCTTCTTAAACCCGGACAAATCCCCGCCATTTACCGTCGCAAAAGGAGCAAAGCCGATATAAGAAAACTGGTGGGAGGTTCGCTGCAAACTGCTGTCTAGGAAAAAAACATGGGGCTGATCTTTGAAAATACAAAAGATGTCATAGGCGTCCCCGTCAAGGGAGAGAGTATGCTGAAATACCGAAGGCATAGATTAGAAAAGCGATGCTTGGGTTTTCTGATTTAATTTGAAGTTGGGTTTCTCAACACCGAATTGATTTATAAAAACGGATACCTTCTGAAGGTCCTTGTCCCCGGCCATTTCCATGAGACGTAAAAATACGGAAACTGTGATCTCAACGTCTGCCATGGCACGGTGGGTTTGATCAACGACCACTCCCAGGGAACGCGCTAAATAAGCCAGCTTATGATTACTTAGATAAGGCAGCAGATCACGGGCCATTTTTAAAGTATCCACGGCCGGAGTCTGGTCATTGAGCCTGCGGCCGATCAAGGCCAATTCATAACATAAAAAATTTAGATCAAAACGCACATTATGCCCGGCCACACAGGCCCCGCCGATAAACTGGATCATTTGAGGCAAAACATCAGCAGCCGCGGGAGCTGAAATAAGCATATCATCCGTGATATTATTGACCAGGGTGGCTTGTGAAGGCACAGATCTCTGAGGATTTACCAGAGAATAAAATTTATCCACCACCTGGGTCCCTTTGACCTTCACCGCCGCAATTTCAATGATACGGTCACCATCCACAGGAGAAAGACCTGTTGTTTCCACGTCGAAGATCACAAATTCAGCAAGTTTAATGTTCATTAATGTTCTTCTTTCTGAGCCCACGGCCTGACACTAAAGGCCGGCGGGATTCATTACTGATATGGTGTACGAAGAAATCAATTCCGATGGATGATACGCTTGTTTGGCCCGTGCCACCTTAGGCATGGCAAAATCATCCATGGTATTTATCCGGCTGAAACCCTTTAACTGCTCATCCGCGCAAAAATTCTTGAACATGTGTGCCGCGCTCCCCTGGAACTTCAAATCCGCGATCTCAGCGTAGATACAAAACGTATTGTCATCAACGACAAAACCAAAGGTGTACCCTATGATCTTCCCGTTTACCTTCAGCACCCGGACAATTAGCTCCAAGGTCTTCCAAAACTTCAGCAACCGCGCATGCACCAGACGATTTTCCTGCAGCATGGACCGATAAACATCGTCGCTATTTCCCTTTGAGCGACCATCTGCCCAACGGTCAAAAAGCCCCATGCAGTCATCGAAATCAGCATCCCTGTAAGGGTCAAAAGAATGCTGCCCCTGATGCGCGCAAAAACAATTGCAATCATGCCGCTGGGATTTATAAGCATTGCCTTTCAAGGCAATCAAATCCTCTTTGCGATACACATACTCTACTGGCTTAGAGTATTGATTATACCTACCTGAACCAAAGAATGACAATAAGTTTTCCGGAATATTTTCGATGCGATTGACCGCCTTGATCGCTCCCCCTTGGACCATATGGGCAAAAGCTAGCTCTATCGTCGATGAGTCAAAATTTATTCCCAAGGGCGGCAAATACAAAAAGCATCCTGATTCCCCATGAGCAAAGATGCATAGGCAACCATTGATCGTTTTTAATTCAAAATCAAAGAAGTCACCCCATGCAAATAAACTGACAAATGAAAAACCGGACAAGGGCCTAGGCCCCTTTTCAAGATATGAATCTACCAATGATTTTTGATCGAGTAATTCAGGATTTCTCATAAAAATGTCAGATCGAATAAATGCAGTAATTCAATAGCAAAGGGGCTGTAATCATGAAACATAGCCTTGTTGCGGCTTAAAAATATCCTGACATCTTCCCGACGGAAAAATTCCTTCAAATAAGCTACATAGGCATCAAACTCAGCACGAGGTAAATGGTCCTGAACAAAAGGGCAGCTTAAATGCACATAGACCTTAACGGCATCCGGGGTCTGAGAAATAATGAATGGGTACAAAGAACATTCAAAAGGTCGCTTGGTATAGATGCCGCAGGTATTATCTTTACCATTTAAAAATCTGCAAAAATGCTCCCCACAAGATTGAATGGTCTTAATATATGCCTGAGCATCCAAAACATCCCCCGCAGTTATCAATTCCGCCAAACCTTTCTGATCATCCTCCCCCAGCTTAGGCCGCCAAACAGAATCCGCCTCCTTGTATCGGCAGCAGCCGTTGCATTTAAGGCAAATTTCTGACGGAACAAATTGTTTAAAGGTATCCCCGGTCACTGGCAAAAATCTCCTTTTCATCCTTAACCGGAAGGCTGCTGGCTGGACGACGCTTGATCAATTTTGGAATATTCCGCAAGGTCATCTCCTTGGATTTTAAAACGGTGTGCCAATAGAATTTCAGTCCTGACCAGATATCGATCCGGTAAAAATAAAGTTCCTGGGTCATGGTCATGGCCCCTAAAAGACGAAAAATAATATTATCCGGCCATGCGACTATTTTTTTAAATAACGGGACCCATCGGGGCGGGAACATGGCAAAGATCCAAAACAAGCTGGCGATATTCCGGAATTCTTTTGCAAATGGCGTGATCAAATTGATCTCTGTAGATTCAGCCACATGTTTCTCGATGTCAAAATTGGGGTCCACAAAACCATTCTTGACCGCGTAATCCACCATGGGCAGCCCCGGAAACAACAAAAAGGTATTGGCCCGCGTATAATTGGACTTCAGACGCATATTCAATTCCACGGTCTCAAAGGCCTGGTCGAGCGTCTCTCCGGGAAGACCTATCATGTTGGTGGTCAGCATTTTTATTTTTCGCTCCCGTAATAGTTTGGCGCCTTCCACCATATGCTCATTCTTGACATTCTTTTTAATGACAACAGACCTCAAATGTTCACTGCCTGACTCGAGCCCAATCGCTACCCCGTAAGCTCCGGATTTGACCAAAAGATCGGCCGAATGTTCCACCACGGAATCATAACGGATATTGCAAGAATACGGGATATTGATCTGGCGGGGATAAATTTCCGCAAACTCTTCCAGCCACTCATAAGCATTACGGATAAAGAAAAGATCGTCAGAAAAATGCACATGTTTTAACGGGTAGCGGTCTTTGATGTATTTTATTTCATCCACCACCCGCTGCGGGGTTTTGCGGCGGACATAATTGCCTTTGCCCTTATACATGCCGCGGATCACCGGTTCATGACAAAAGGTGCACGGATACGGGCAGCCCATGCTTGCGATAAAACGCTTCATCGGAACGTCTCTGAGAAACGGGTATTTATAATAGATCTCCCTGTCAGGGAACGGAAGACTGTTTAGATCGGACGGCGAACGCATCTCATTCCTATAAATGGTCCCATCAGCCGTTTTAACATGCAAATTAGCGATTTTCGTGATGTTGCGGCCTGCCTGCAAATTATCCGCCAATTCCAGAAAAGCCTCTTCTCCCTCGCCCCGACAAATAATATCAATGCCTTGATTATTGATGACCTCCGGAGAATACGTCGGATGCGGCCCCCCCATGACGATCAGAACATCAAATGTTTCCTTAATGCGCTGAGCCAAGGTTATCAAGGACTGATGAACTCCTGTTAACGCTGATAATGCAATGATCTGTGGGTCAAAACGACGGATGGCTTCTTCCAGATCAGGGGTATGCGTTATCAAAAGCAGATCCGTTTGATGGCCATGGGCTTTGAGCATGCCTGATATGTTGGCCACCCCGATGGATTCCTGGATACCGTTATTCTGGATGAATAAAATTCTCATATAATGGACACGTTATTTAACGATACTGCCTATTACCATCTCTTTATCCGGCGTCAACAAGGCCATCCCATTAGCATCCGAAGCCGCCAAAAGCATCCCATTGGAGGTCTCACCACGGATGACCGCGGGTTCCATATTGACAATGAGGACAATCCGCCGGCCGATGAGTTGTTCAGGCGTATACGCTTTACGGATACCGGCGACGATCTGACGCACATCCTTGCCTGTGTCTACCTGCAAAACATAAAGACGATCCGCATTTGGATGCTCCTTGACTTCCTTGATCTGGGCCACCACCAATTCAATTTTCTTAAAATCTTCTATTGTTGCCATGAGAAACCCCTTCTTTAAATATTGTTTTTAGAAACCTGCTTTTTACTAATGAATTTTAACACATTCCGTCTGGCTATTCCCATAATAACAGCCTGTGGATTGACCCCGGGAGATGAGGGCAAAACACTGGCGTCATTAAGATAAATATTATTAAAACTATGAATTTTTCCCCAGGAATCAACAGCGCTCGAGGCAATTTCTCCCATGGGGCAAGATGAAAATAAATGAAGGGTAGAACAATCCACCTGGCTACGCGGTAACCCCTGTCGTAAAAAAGACATCTCTTCTAATTTCTTAAAAATAATTTCACTTTGTAAGGGTGAAAAAATCTCCCGTGCGCCGGCGGCAAATAGCAGTTCTCCTAAACGGTATAACCCTTCGCCCAAACTCTTTAGATCCATATCTGTCATTTTAAAAGACACCAGCGGATCATTGATCCCGGGGATATTCTTAATACACCCTTGTCCCTGGGCCACTGTAAGGGCATAAAAGATCCCCATCTTTTGATGATCAGCGATTTTTTGCGCAAAAGACCTGCTGCCTGCCAGCCATAAAGCCAGATGCGGTAACCCGCTAAATGATCCCCCTAAGGTTAACTGTGGTTTAAACTGGGTAACCTGATAAACAGGGACCCCCTCATTCTGATCACTGGCTGTCTTGTCAAATAAGGCCACTGTTCGTATCGCCGGATGGACCTTTAACGATTTACCGATATTTTTTGTGATCCCGCTTTTAAGTAACAAGAAAGGTGTTTGAATGGCCCCGCCGCAAATAAATACCGTATTAAAAAAGATCCTGCGATCATCCTGTGTCAAAGCATACTGGGCTTGACCATGCGCATGATCAATACGAACAATTTTCACAGATGATAAAAGCCGGCATCCGGCATTGACCGCCCTGGGAATAAAGGACACGCTCATGGAATTGCGGCTTCCATCGGCAGACGCCGTACTATACTTCCACATCCTGGGAATTTCGATACCTTTCCAGCCCAATTGATGGGCTCCCTCCTGAAGTATCCGTGAACCGACCCCAAGAGCACCCTGCATTGTCGTGACTCCGAGAATTTTTTCATTCTCCTTGAAACAGGGCTCTAATGCATTTGCGCTGAAATCACTTATTTTAAATTCCCGGGCCCACCCATCTATCGTATCCGTCGCTGGCTCATTATAAAGCCCTGCATTGATCTCGCTGGCACCACCGACACAACATCCTTCCAAATAATTCATTTTAGGGTCCCCAAAAGCGACCGTCATCCCCCCATGGCGGTATTTAGCTTCCATTTCTTCCAATGAATAAGATCTGGTTGCCTCTGCAGCGATCGATGGCCCTTCTTCAGCCAAGATCACATCAATCCCTGCCTCGGCTAAGATCATCGCCGTCAGGGCACCACCAGGACCGGAACCTACCACTAAAACATCACACGTTAATTTGTCATTCTTCATATTTTTTTAGGTGACGGATCAGAATAATAAATAAAAAGTGCCAATTTTTCATAGAACTTAATGAATTCCCGGCACAATTTTATTGGAGAATTCTGCCAGGCATCCACTGTTTTGATCTGCTGTCCAAAAGATTGGACCTCAAATAAAAGTCCCGTTGAGAATACTCCCAAAATGTTGAACAAAACTGTGAGGGTCATGATCGGAAATTTTAACCAGACCGGCATCGCCTCGATCTTTTTTAATAATAGAACCGAGATCGGATCAAGACAAGCCGTCTTGGTCGCCACTTCTTCCCCCAAAGCCTTTGCAACGACAGACTTCACTAAACTAAACACGATCTTGCGCATACGATCTCTTTGCCTTTAATGATTTTTCCCAAATATTCAGAACGATCAAACCCCATAAGATCCGGCTATGATCACGACGTTTCTCTTGATGCTCAACCCATAGGTCCCGTACTACCTGAGGATCGAATAATTCCTCGACGATCCCCCCTTGCAATGCCCCTTCGAAATAATCTTTAAGGTCTTGGGTCAGCCAGTGCGCAATGGGCGGCGTAAGGCCTTTTTTGGGGGCCCTAACCACCATTGCCGGCAATCGTCTTTGGGCGATCTGTTTTAATATTCTTTTGGTCTTTAGAAGACTGACCTTGTGCTCCTGCGGCAGGCTCATGGCAAATTCGACTATGCGATAGTCCATAAAAGGCAACCGGGCTTCTAAGCCATGGGCCATGGTCATACGGTCCATTTTACGCAAATGATCATTCAATAAATAGGTATTTAGATCTGCGTACATCGCCTGATTTTGAATGCCCATCCGGGAGGCTTGAGTAAAATAATCCTCAATGATACTGCCTGGATCATACGGACAGATCTTTCCCCATATTTCCGGCCGAAAGGCCTGTGCCTGCATACCGGCCGCCATCACCTCACGCCAGGTATAATGGCTTTTAGGATAGGCTAGATCAATCCCTTTCATCAATTGCTTTAAACGATAATCAAGGCTGATCCTGCCATGATCAACAGGAATTTTATCAATTCCCCGTCGGATCAAATCCTTTAAGACGCCCGGCATATGACGCCATGCCTTCAAATAATATGAAGCCTGATACGTCGGGTATCCTCCAAATAATTCATCTCCTCCGTCACCTGATAAAACCACTTTCAAAGATCCGCGTGCTGCCCCGGCTAAGAAATAAGTTGGGAAAAAACTCGCATTCCCCAGCGGCTCATCAAATGCTGCAATGACCTTTTCAATATCATCGACCGATAGAGCGTCCATATGAACAGCGTTAAAGTCAACATCCAGAGCATCCGCTGTACATTTTGCCTGAGGCAATTCATTATACGTTTTCTCTTTAAAACCAATAGAAAAAGTTTTCAAACGTCCCGGAGCATAGGCACGGGCATAGGATGCGATAAGTCCGGAATCTATCCCCCCGCTTAAAAAAACCCCGACAGGGACATCGGCATGCATGCGCAACTTCACCGCATCTTCCAAGAGGCCATCTAAAGATTCACAAGCATGAGAAAATGAGATCGTGGTTTCTTTCTCAGCAGGGATCTTCCACCATGGGCTGATTTGCATGCGACCTGAACTCACGACGGCATAATGCCCCGGGGGGAGCTGCTTTATTTCTTGAAAAATAGTTTTGGGCTCACAAACATACCAATACGCTAAATAATTACTGATCGTTTCATGATCCCACGTCAATGAAAACAACCCTGAACAATATATCGGCGTCAACTCCGATGAAAAGAACAGCCTTTGTTCATTCATGGCATAATACAAAGGTTTGACACCCATCCTGTCCCGGGCGATAAATAATTCTTTGGTTTGATCATCCCAAATAGCAAAGGCAAACATCCCATTCAAACGCGACAATCCTGCCGGACCTTGCTGCCTGTAAAGATGCAGCAGCACTTCCGTATCACTTTCGGTCCGGAAAACATGCCCCTGACCTATAAGTTCTTTGCGCAGGTCCTTAAAATTATAGATCTCCCCGTTAAAAACAATGACGTGCCGCCCATCCGCCGAGATCATGGGTTGGTCACCCGTATCAATATCAATAACCGCCAGTCGACGGGTTCCCAGGAATATATTGCCTTTAACGTAAATGTCCCCGCCGTCAGGCCCGCGATGCTCTTGGGTCTGATTAAGCTGACGGAACAATTCTTCAGATAATGCTGTCTCTTGTTGGAATGAAAAATTTCCGATGATCCCGCACATTTTAAGCCTCTGAGGGAGGAGTCACGGTCAAGGTCCCGCCAAAATAATGACGGAAATCAAAAGGCCGTTGGTCCTGATTTAATAATCGCTGGGCCATTTCTAAAGCAAAACGGATCGAATGATCTGAATTATTGTACCAAAAAGCACCACTGCGGCCCAGCAGATGGATATGCTTAGAGAATTTCTTCACTTGAAATGCCGATGCACCAAAATCCTTATGATACAACTTATGATAGATCGGATAGGTGTCCCGAACGGGATTTATATGCACTTCTTCAACGGATGCGTTGGAACGGATAAAAGACATTTCCTTTAACTCCTTGATCACTCCCTGAGTGTGCTCTGCAGGGTTGATCATATACTTGGGAGACCGTTGACTGTCTGTTAGCTCACAGATCAAATTATAATACCCCGGTGGGCACGTATACCCTGCAAAGGCCCGCATGCATGTGATACGGCTGATCAAAGAATCCCCGCGGCTCACATAGATCCATTGGGCACGACGGTTGAGGACTTCATCTTCACGGCAGATCAAATTATAAAATATCGTATTTAAGAAATTCAGATTGCCCTTTTGATGGATGAGGGCTGACAAATGGTTAATATTTCCCGACCAAATTAAATCCCCGCAAACCACCTTTCGCCCGGATTGGAGTTTCAATTCCAAGACCTCATCTTTGCGTTCAATGGCTTGCAATGTATCATTCAATGATAAATGAAAACCTTTATAATTCCGGCACAATTGATACAATTGCTCATAAAAACCGCCAAACCCCCCGGCTACTGGATATAAAAATTCTGTTTTAACTTTAGAAGGTAAAAGAAGGGCTTTTAAAATATTCCCAAAGCTTGTCACATTGATGCGATTATCAATGATGGTACGATTGATCCCTGTGGTGGCCCAATCACTGTGAATGTCCTCACTGTCCCAACGTAAGAATTTTTGAGTGTAAGGTTTAAAAAAAACTTTGTACAAAGCTTCCCCATATTTTGTGCGCACATGGTCATGAAAAGAATCTTTGTCCTGTATGGGCTTCTTTGTCAATAGATCATACAGGCATTTAAACGCCATGCTGGGCGGCAATTTCAAGACATCCTGGGTCGTCAGTGGCCAATTAAAATACCGGTTCAAAAAATAAACTTCCGTGGAGCGATCAATGCTCATGATCTTGCGACCTGTCACCTCGTCAATAAAAGCCGTCACTTGAGGATCATCGGTGTGAAAACGCTTGGGTCCCGTATCAAAAATATGTGCGCCATAGGTATGACTTTTGGCCAACCCGCCCACACGGCTATCCCTCTCGATAAGCAAGACCCTCTTGCCCGCCTGCAGCAGACGATAGGCAGCGGTCAAACCGCTTGGGCCTGCCCCAACAATACAATAATCATAATCTAAATTTGACACGCCCACCCCTGACTAAATCCTATCCCCGATAAAGCGGCTCTCGTTTAATACTATAATTGATAATTCCCCCAAGACAAAGGACACTCAAAACCATGGAAATAAAAATAAAAAAGCGTAAAGGTGTGTGCGGCCAATACCGCAATAAGATCTGATGCTGCCCGTTTAAAATGGGAGCCCCGATAAAACATCTGTTTACTTTAGAAAGAGGGGTCTTTTGGCCGTCTACGGTCAGTTCCCATTTTTTATCATACGGATAATTAAAAACCAGCCAGCCATCCTTGGGGGCTTCAAACGTCAATCCCAGATCATCATAAGTATTCTTCCAAACGCCAAGGATCCTTTCAGGTAATTTTACCTGTAGCTTTAAATCTGCCGGGGGCGCTTTCTCGTCAGGCAAAAGAACGGTTAATTTCTTATCCCTGATATTCTGCACATCATAGGTAAAAGGCGTCGTCAACGATCCTTGTATCGGATCCAGGACCTTGTTTCCCATCATCAGTCTCCAGCTGGAATAGTCATTGGTAAATACTGTTGTTGATAAATAAAATGGGAAATCTTTAGGCAGATCAAAAACATACTCCCATCCAGAGTGTCCCTTAAATATCCTGGCCTTGCTCCAGTCCAGGGCAAGGTTGTAGATCTTTTCGTCAAAACTCGACGGGGATATATATACCCTTTCTGCTTTTTTTAAAAAAGGACTGTTGAATTCTTCTGCGTCAACCGTGATCACCCGTTGCCCCAGATTCAAGTGCAATATATCCGCCAGTTTGACATACCTGGAATCAAAAGCATCATCAGCAAAAAATATGGACCGCGGATTTTCTTCTAAATATTGCCGAATTTCAATATCAGGATAAAGGTCTTTATAGCTGATATGCCTGGGTTCATAAATCGACCAGGGCATAAAAAAACGGCCCATAGGCGTATATTGATAAAAAGCCCCATACATACCTGTTTTCGAACTTATTACCGGATTAATGGGCACGGTTTCTGTATTAAAAAACTCCCTCAACGGCAATAAACGCGGATTTTGATAATCCGGAACCACGGCCTGATGGGTATAAGATGGACTAAGCCTGGCCGGCACAATAGTGGACAGATACTTTATCTCATATCCCTGGATGTATGTCTTCAACGCTACAAGATCTACAACACATGCAAATCCCAAGATTATCCATCCCACCCATCTCTTATCTGCGGCAAGGAATACCGGCATTAATACGAAAGCCAAGAATATTGTCCCAATGCTCAGGATATACTCCTTTAATGTTTGCGCTGCCTCTTGCCCAATATCCCCCACACTCAAGGTCTGTGTCCCGCCTAATAAAGCCCAAAGAAGAACAGCCGTGATGAATGTTATCAAAAACCATCTTCTGTTAAAATGGATAGCTTCTCTGTTACCCTGCCACAAATACAAACATGACTCCAGTCCCATGGCCGCCAACGGCAGGATCAGCATCGGGATTAAAAGAGATACCATATGAAAACTGCGGACCAGAAAACAAAATGGGTTGGTCAATACGTTGATCCCATGGGCCAAGGTTGAGAGCATTAAAAAACCATAGCTCCACCAGTCGTGAAGATGCATGCCACGGGCCCAGAATGCCATTGGCGTTTGTTGGGCATATTTTATATATTGTTCTAACAAAGAAAAGCTTCCCGGGAACCAGGCATTATTGATCAGGACCACACCAAAAATACTCCCTAAAAAAATATATTTCCTTTTGTCTTTTGTAAGAACAACTCCCGCTAAAGCCAAAAGCAAAGAACTCCCTCCGATAAAAACCCACGAATAGGTATGGAAATTATGATGATAATCCAATGATGTCCCCAAAAATTCAAATGAATTGGCGAATCCTTTATTAAAAAGATTGAAATATCCTTTAAAATTAAAAATATTATTGAATCTCCCCTGGGTCCCGCTCAAACCGGACCCGTGCACATAAAAATCATGAGTAAGATCATGCCCCCACCAAAAATAGGGTAAAACTATGAGTAAGCAACAAACCGCTAGCCCTACATTCTTTAAAAATTCTTTCCTGGGCAATGACGGGCGTCCTTGTAATTTATGCCACCCGCGTTGCAACAAAAAAACTACGGTGCAGCTAAGTATAAAAAAATGGACCCCTTGATAAAAATATCCTAAAGTGAAAAGGGGCGAACTGACAAAACACAACGACATGACCATGGCAAATAACAGGAAGGACCTTAAAGAAAGCTCCTCAAAGAAACAGAGGATAAAATACAGCACTAAAGGGAAAAAACTGTACAAGTCTTCTGTCACGATCCCCGGCATCATCATGTAGCTTGTCAGGATCGTGTTTAAATAAAGAAGTGAAATAAATATGACCCCTTTATGCGAAACAAATTTACGTAAAAGAACATACCCGCCAATGGTCCTGATCAAACACGTGACGCTATGGAACAATAACAAATGGGTATGATATAAAGCTTCTCCGGGATGAGTCATGAATGGCGAAAGGATGATAAACACAAAAGCCGTTATAATATTCGCGATCCCATAGACCCCGTTCGACAAAACAAAATAAGCATTATTCATCAGGTCATAACGGTCCCAAAGCTGTATGCCTCCGTGAAAAAAATGAGACACTAAAATGAATGTGCTTTCGAATGGATGAAGCGAGTCATGGCTGATCAATAAACGACGGGTATGATACAGCCATAGATCCGGATATAAAAATGATAAGAACACGAACGAGGCTAGAAAAACCCCCAAGATAAATAAAACAGTGTCCTTAAAAGAAGAGTCTTTGGTCATATCGAAAACTTACCTTAATCTTTTCGTTTCATGGCAACTAAGTATTTGCCCTGCTCAAAGGGCTGATAATGGTCTTTAACAAAATTCAAAATGGCTAAAACCCTGTCGTATTTCTCCGGATAAGAAGGCGGCAGTGTGTTCTGCAAAAATATCTTTTCCATGAAAACATATAATGGTCGACGATCTTTGATCTCATTGATGGTATCGCTTTCAAACGACAATAAATGCGCCGCATCCGTGGGAAAAGCCCTGAAGGTCATTGTTCTGGAGGAGAGCAATGGGAAATGATAGAAAAACGGCGGTCTCTTGGCATCAATGAGGATTTGGGTCTCAAAACTACTGATCAAGGCCACTCGCTCATCCGGTTTTGTCAGGCGGCATATCATCGCCGTATCCTCCGAAAAGTTAACCTGGCTGCGATAATACTCCACCAGGGCCGCATCATCCTTAAAATCATCTTCCGTGCGGATATCTTCCTGGCCATTGCCTAGATCGTTCAACGGCAATTTGTCCTCTTCCTTAACCTTTTTATACATTCCGTTAAAATATCCTTGCCTGTCCGGGAAACGCTGGATCACCAAATTATCTGTCATAGGATTACGGGAAAGATTGATCAGATTAGGATAGGCCAAATAATTCTGATTGGTCAACAGGGCATAAAAACTTAAAATCACAGCCGCCGCCTTAAGCCTTTTCTGCCAAACCAACGGCAAGAATTCCAGACAATGCATAAACCAAAAACAAACGACCAGCACAAAGGGCAATGCGTTCACGTAATAACTGGTGATCGCAGCTCTTACCACATAGTACTGGTAATTGGCCAAACCATAAATACAGAGCAGGGCCGCAAATAGCCATTCTTTCTTGATCTTCTCTGTATATAAACCGACGCTAATATACAAAAGTGTTGCTATATACGTGAATGGCATGACCATACTCATGATAAAAGCCCAAAAATGACGGTATTTCAAACTCTCGAACATCGGCAGCGAGGCCCTGAAAGGAAAAACATCCATATAATCCAAAAGATCATGCCAAAATTCTTTTTGAAAAATATGCTCTCTATAAGACAATCCAAAAAATATCAAGGCTGCCAAAATCGGCAAGACCCAGCAAAAGTAGTAGCAGCGCTGTTTCAAACGATCGGCCATTATCAGTCGACGTAAAGACGGCAAGAGTATCAAGGCCATCAGATACGCATAAAAAGTGACGACCGCACACATGCCGCTGGAAGTCATATAATAAGCTGCGAAACCGCTTAATACCGCAGCCGCGATCAAGCATCGTGAACGATACGTTCGCATATGCAGCAATAGGGCCGCCATCCACAAGATGTCCAGCCCGAATCGCATCGGCGATGCAGAGGCCACACACCAAACCAGAGGGCTTACCCCGTAATGAAACATCTGCAAACGGAAGATCAGTAAAAAAGCCACCCCTGCGATCAAGGCGGATTTGAGCCAATAACGCACCAGGAAATAGGTTATAATAAAATAGACGATCACGAACCACATCATCACCCTGAGTGCCGGCACATAATCAAAACCTCCAAAAAAATTAATGATCTTTGCAAAAATGATCGGCAGTCCCACCCCGTATTGGCTGAACACATCCACATAAGGCAGTTGCCCCCAGAGCGAGGCCCAACCGACGGACATTATAATAAAATCAAAATGATGCAGCCAATCCCCCATGAATGCCATGGCGATGACCCGTTCTAGATCCGGTATATAGATCATCAGTACGATCAAGAATACCCAGAAAGGCGTGGCATAGGGTTCCCAGGTGATACTTTTCAGCCTTTGATACAAGAACGTCACTGTTTTTATTAATTCCGGATAGAATATTTTACTAAGCAAGGCCATGATGATCAGCGCAATGAGTGCCCCATGGGCTAATTGGGGACTATTAAAATACACAAGGATCTTAAAAAGCGCACTGATCATCAAGAAGGTCACTGTCCCTTCAATAATGAGAAACCAATAATTGATAGGTTTGTGGTAATACCGAAAGATTATTTTTCCAGTCCCTACGGCCACAGCAATAAAAAAGATGTAGATCAATATGTCCCATTTAGGCGCCATTCGCCCTACTGCTTCCGGTAGCAGGGAATCGTTGATCAATAGCCCTGCCGGCCCCCAGCCCAAGACCATGATCAAGGCCACGGCCGCCTGTAAGGCCCATAAACAAGCCAAAACGGATAGCAAAACAATCTCTTGATTAGACCTTTTCATATTTTTTATCGCCGCTGTAACGCCACCAAAAAACCTTGATGGGCATAGATCTGATAATGATTACGCAAATAACCCAATACAGAACCAAGTCCGCTATTGCCCAAAACTTGAGGCGACAACGCCAACAGGCGCTGATCGACAAAAACATATAACGCATTCTCATCGGTAATGCTATCGATCAATTCCAGGCATTGTTTTTTAGTTTGCAATTTTAATCCGCCGGGATCATTGTTCGAACTTGAAAACATCACTGGGAAATCCCGGAATAAGGGCTGGCGATGGGCTTGCATTAATATGGTGGTCTCAAAATTACTGAGTAATACCACCCGCTGGTCTTCCTGGGTCAACTGTCTGATCAACGCCGCTGACTTTTCAATCGCATCAAAATGTTCAAAAGTCATTCTTTCGCTGGTAAAACGATCTTTGTTCTGAAAAATACTGTTGGGATAGATCAGCATCAGGCGATTGGTCAATAAAGCCCCTGTGACCAACAAAATCCCTCCAACATATATCCCACGCCTGGCCAATAGTGTCGAAGAAGAAAGTAATTGCTTCAACCACCACAGCATGATCAAGATCGCCGGCACCATCAACGAACCGTAATAACCGATGGCCGGATGTTCCAGATAATCGACAAATATCATCAAACCATAAATACAAAAAATGATGGGCATGCGGAATGATAACGCATTTTGAGTATCTTTTTTCCCCATCAACACCAGTAAATTAAATACATAAAACACCGGCACAAAGTAACCCATGAAATACGGAAAGAATTGCCTTACCCTTAAAGGGGCCATCAAGGGTTGATTATCCAGCCCTAACGCTTCCATGTACCCATTGGATTTAAACCAACCCACCACAAGTACTGCGCCTATCAAAAGTACAACCGCATTAAAATTCTTAGGATACTTCCATGACACAAACCACAGCCCAAAAAATAAAACAATATCCCATCCATGCGACAAAAATGTATTGGCCGGATTGATCCAGATACAAGGAGAAGCCCCGTAATAAAACATCCCCATTTTAATGGTTAACAAGGCCCCGATGAGGCCCAAGCTCCAACTTTTAAGCCATACGCGTATAAAATAGAATAATCCGACGATGTAGACCATTGCCAGGATGACCAAGATCTGGATAATAGCCTCGTAACCCAAAAACCAGCCATGCCTGATAAACCACCCGGCTAGGGCATCAAGATGATTCCATTGGTCCCAAACTAGGGCTAATCCAACGACATCCTGCGGCCTTGGGATATAAAGCAAAACAACCACTCCCACGATAAACACAACCTGCAGGGCCATGCTGTACCATGGAGGATAAGCTTTTATGCTAAGAAAGGATTTCTGATGACTGTAGAACCTTTCAATTTCAGGAAAAAATATTTTGGAAAGTGCCGCCAGAGCGCAGACCACGCAAAAAAACGGCTGCAGCCAGGTTGAATTTTCATAAGGCAGAATATTCCAGAAGGGATAACGATAGGTGGTCCACTTGAAAAAACAAAACACCATTAAAAAACACCATACCGATTCCAGTCCCAGCCAAAGCTTGAACTTGCGGCGGGTATCTGAATTATCCAGCCTAAGTAAAACCCATTTCACACCCAAGGCCATGAGAACTATACTTGTGACGACGAATACAACATAAAATAATGCATCCCTGCTGGGTTCGACCCCTTTAAAGAATGGGTCCGACCAAAATGCGGAAAAAGGGATAAAGCTATAGACATAAATCACCACGGCCAAAAACTGCACAGCTAAAAGCAAAACAGCCGCGATCAATAACCATAGATATAAATTCTTAACCATTCTTTATTGCATCCTTTTTAAAGCCACTAAATATTCCCCCTGGGCAACGGGAGCATAATGCGTACGCACATAATTGATCAACGGTATCAGCGACGGATAATTGAACAAAAAGGCCTGCGGAACTTCGTTAACCATAAAGATCTTTTCCATAAAAACATAGGGCGGTTTCACTCTTTCAAATTTATTAATAGTTTTGGCCATCTGATCGGTTGTGTAGATGCTGCAGACCTCAAAAGAACGCATTTTCATCGGCCGTGAAATCAAAAGAGGGAAGTAATAAAAGAAGGTTTTACGGTTAGATTGCATCAATAATTCTGTTTCAAAGCTGCTGATCAAAGGCACCTCTTCCGAATGTGCCGTCAAGGAGCGGATAAGATCAGAGTCACGGGTAAACCGGCTATGCTCACGGTAATATTGGACCAAGGCCGCGTCATCGGCAAAATCACTTTCAGCCAATAATTCTTCCTGTGTGCCTCCCAGAGAGTTGACAGATAACTTAAGTTCAGGATTAAAATTCCGGAATAAATGATTAAAATAAGGATTCCCGTCAGGTAATGGTAAGGCCACCTGCGTGTCTGTCAAAGGATGGGATGATAAGCTCAACATGTTAGGATAGGCCAGGAACAGATGGTTCGTCAATAAGGCCCATAGAGCGACCGCCGCCAATACCAGGCGCACGGGCGTTCTTTTTTCTTGTTTCAAGGAATCAATAACTTGTTTTAGCCAAAAACCCAACACAAAAACCAACGGTAGAATAACGGCGTAATAACTTGTTCCCGTTGAACGAGCAATGTAATAATGATACACGCCTAGCCCGTAAAAGCACAACACTACCGCCATCCACTCCTCTTTCTTAGACAGACTAAATGCCAGGCGACTGATCAGGATCAACAAGGTCAAAACATAAACCATAGGCAGCACAAAACCCATGAATGACTCCAGATATTTATGGTCTAGCAAAGTCTTATACATAGGAACCAGACCAAAACCGCTGGTAAAATACGTAATGAACTCACCTATATTATTCCAAAACTCTGCCGTCACTATGTGCGGACCAATGGTAAGGAACAATAAAAATGCCGCTGTAACTATAGGAAGTACTAATAAAAATCCATCCCTCAGACGCAGCCGGAAATGCTTGCGCCAAACAGGCAAAAACCATAATAATAAAATATAGGCCTCAAACGAAGCCGTGGCATATAGTCCCTCGGAGGTTATATAATACATCCCAAAACCGCACGCTGCCCCTGCCCAGGCAAGCCATGTTTTCTTCCCTGTTTTGATATGCATCCACAAGCACCAAAAATAAAACACATCATAAACAAAACGCATCGGTGTTGCGCTGCCATAGGTAAAGACGAAGGGAAAAACGCCGGGATGGAACATCTGCCATTTGATCCCTAAAAGCATCACGGCAGATACGAGCAATATGGACCCCAACCATTGACGAAGAAGAAAATACCAGGCCAAATAATACACCAGACTACCCATCACCATCACAGCCATCACATGCTCATAACTAAATCCGCCAAAGAATTGCGCCAAACGACTGATCACAACAACAAAGCCGATCCCGTACTGGCTGATAATATCCACATCTAGGGTCTGTCCGGATAAATAAGCCCAGCCAGGCCCCATGATAAAACTGTCATTATGATGGAATTGCTCCCCGATAAAATTCCGAGCTACCACCCCCTGTATATTAGGAATATAAAGCAAAATACATAAACCCAGTGGTACCCCCCACTCAAAAATACGCTGCCAACGCGGTGCTGTTTGGGCATAACAAAGAGCTACCCAAAGCTTCGCCGCCCAATCTTGCCACCGGTCACAAAACAATTTACACAGTAAAACAGCTATCGAAAGAACAATAAAGGCATTCTCTGCCAAAGCATGACGATTGGGATATACAATTAATTTAAATGCGGCACTACTCCACAAAAACGTTAATAAAATCTCCGCTATCCAATACACCTGCCAGAACTTTAACAGATCCTTGGTATTCAATGTCCTGCGATTAACCCATAATAAAATAATCTGAAACAAAAAAGCTGAGCTCAATACTAAATGATAAATAAACGTTTTCCATTCCGGCTTGAGTAAATATCTCCACTCGGGCAGCACCTGTGATGCCAGTGCTGAGGACGCCGGATAGTGACTAAGAATAAAAGCAGCTGCCAAAAGAACCTGCCATGCCCATAACAGGCTAAGCAGGGTCAGAAAAATTAAATTACGGTTAAATACAGGCAGGTTTGTCATTTTAATTTTAAGGCTGTCAGGTATTGTCCTTGAGCCTCATATTGATAGTGCAAGCGTATATACGCCATTAATTGCTTAAAACCTTCGTTACTTTCTTCATAGGCTTGAGCTTGGGGCCCCTGGAACAAGCGCGTCTGGATAAAAATATTTAATGGTTTTTGGACGTCCAGTTGGTTCAACGTACGCTGTAATCTTGCATAGGTATGAAGATAAATGCCTCGTAATTTATCGCCTTGCATATGCTCGGATTCCATCATGGGAAAATAATAGAAAAATGGCGGACGATTAGCCTGCATCAGTATTTTAGTTTCGAAACTGCTGATCAAGGCCACTGGCTCTTGGGGGGAAGTCAAATCATCGATCAGGGAAGCATCACGGCCAAAATCAAACTGCTGTACATAAAATTTTTTCTCCATAGACCAGTCATATCCTGATAAATCAAGGCAATTGGGATAATATGAAAATAAATAACTGGTAGTCAATCCCACAAAAGCCCATGCGCATAAAATAAGTTTTATCCTTCTTTGCCAATGCTCCTGACAACAACTTAGCAAAGCCTGAAGCCAAAACAGCAAGACAAGGATAAAAGGTATTACAACGGCATAATAACTGGTCACGCCCGAACGATGGATAAAATAATGATACAATTCCAAACCGTAAACACTAACAAGGATCATAAATAAATGCGGCTGGGACCGACGAAATATAAACATCCCTAAGCTGTATAATAAAGTCCCCACATAGGCCGCCGGGATCAAAAAGCCCATACAGAAAGCAAAAAACTGCTTGTCTTTTAAACCCTCGGTAATGGGCAAGGCTCCCCAGCCCTGTAAAAACAAGGTTGCAAATTCAAAAGTATTGTGCCAAAAATCACTTGTCCCCACCAGTGAGCCATAAATTATGCTCAATAGGCTCAACCCCACGATCCAGGGAGTTAACACCAACCCTATCATCTGACCCAGCACCTTGGTCCCTTTTTGATAAACGCCGGCAGCGGAGGCTGTCAACAAGGTCACGAACATATAAAAGCCCACATCCATCGTCCAAACAAGCCCTATTCCGTTGATGAATGCTGCTGCCAGCAACCAGCGCAATCTCAAATCCAGTGTGAAACGCAAAATAAAGAATAAAAAGAAAACATCAGGCAAAAAGCGCAAAGGGGTGGCGCTGGGATAGATCCAGATCAGCGGGACGACACCCCAATGAAAAAATTGTAATTTAATGGCCAAAATAACCGCGAAAAAAGCGAGTGCAATGCTTCCTAGCCAATAACGCAAGAGCCCGTAAAATAAAAGATAATACACCCCAGACAAGACGATCATCAGGCTGACGGCATGCGCGTAACTAAAGCCCCCGGAAAATTTCATCAGCCCATCGAAAACGATCGGTACGATCAAGCTGTATTCGCTGGTCACATCCTTATTGAGTATCAAGCCGTTATGATGAGCCCATGCAGGAGACATAATAAAACTATCAAGATGATAAAACTTGTCATAGCTGAACATGCGGGCCAATACTTCTTTAAGATCGGGAGCGAAGATCAATGCGATCAAGATCAAGATAACCCCCGCATCCATTAAAAAAATCCCCCACCCGGGAATTGTCTGGCTCAATGCCTTTGCCCCAGCTGACTTCATGAAACGCTGACATTCTGGCCAAAAAATACGGACAAGGATCCCAAGTCCTAAGGCGGCATAAAACAGATCCCTGGCCCACCCTGGATTGCCCCATAAAAGAATCTTAAAAACAGCAAAGCTTTGGATAATGACTATGCCCGCCATGGTACAAATATACGGCAGAAACCTGCGCCATAAATTCTCATCTCCCAAACGCCGACGATTAATGAACGTCATTAACCCTTGCAAGCCCAACGCCGCGGCTATCCAAACATGATAAAAAAACATATCTCTTTTCGGATGCACATCGTACAACGAGATGGGATAAAGTGTTTTGACGAACGGAGAGACGGCGTAAGGGATAAAATGATAAACTAAAACAACAATAATGAGGACTTGCAAGGCTTCGATCAGTGAAAGCAATGCGAAGGTGATGATATTAGCCGTGTATTTATCAAAAAATGTTTTATTCATGCGAATTCAAACACCGTTTTATTGCGGTAATCCGTAGGTTGAACTCACAATATAGGCAGGACGCATTTTGGTTTGTTCATGAACTGAGTTTAAATATAGCCCGATCATTCCCAGACAAAATAGCTGTACTCCCCCGATAAAAAGAATGGCCACCATTAATGCCGTCCAGCCTGGCACCGCCTGACCGGAGAATTTTTGATAAAGGGCATGAAAAATAACAAAAATATCGACGATGATAGCAATTAATCCGCAATAGGAAGCTATGCGCAAAGGAACCGATGAAAAATTAACGATCGCTGCATTTAGAAAATGCCCCATGACCCCGCGGCCCAATACAAAGAATTTACTTTTTCCCGCAAAACGGGACTCACGATGATAGGAAATAAAACTTTGTTTAAAGCCCACATAGGCCACGATCCCGCGCATAAACGGGTTGATCTCTTTAAACTGCAAAATTTGATCAACCACCTTGCGGGAAAGAAGTTTGAAGTCACCGGCTTGGGGCTTGATAGGGACATTACAATAGCGGTTAAGTATAAAGTACCCGACATCAATGACAAAGAGCCTGAATTTTGGCTCTCCCTGCCGGCTAAGCCGCACAGTGTTGACAACCTCTAGCTGATCATCACTCATATACTCTTCTAACATTTTTATAATAAATTCCGGAGGGTCCTGGAGGTCCGCGTCCATATAGATGATAGCTTCCCCCTTGGCATAGGCAAAACCGGCCATCACACAAGGAACAACCCCGAAGACACGGGACATATTAAGGACACAAATGTCCTTGTGTCCCTGATCCAACTTCAATAGTAGCCCCAAGGAATTATCACTGGAAGCATCATTGACAAAGATCATTTGATGTCCTGTGATCAGGTTCTTTTGCAAAGCCTCAGCCATGACCGCACGCACGCGACGTACAAGTTCGGGGATAACACGCTCTTCATTACGGAAAGAAAAGACGATCGATAAGAAAACAGGGGATTTCACTGATTGATCCATTTTTTTAAAATACCAGCAATTGCATCAAAAATAAAGAAGAAATTTTTACGGCTGATCACCCGGTAAAGACCGTCCTTTTCAACAATATCCCCTGATCCCACTAAACGCCGCAAACGCATATCCACAATTTTTTCTGCATTATATTTCTGCAGCAATTCCCCCTTGGATAACCCTGTGCTTGAAGCTGATATTTCACGCACCAAGCGCATCCGCACGGATGTCTCATAGGGTCCGAATATACAAAGGATATATACGAAAGAAAGTAATCCCTGGATCGCCAAGGCTAAGAGGGCCGCACACACCCATGCCTGAAAGGAAGCATCCGCTGCTTTAAAAATATAAAGAATTCCCATAAGCAATACGGGAAATCCCATAACAGCCAACACACATACCAGCAGTGATCTTAACAAGCGTTCAGGACGTACCCAACGAAAAGTGATCAAATGGATCAATAAAAAGAACCCGAATGAAAAAAAACCCACACCTGCAGTCAACACATCCATGGTCATCTAACCTTACCCCCCCGTATTGCGTCCCAGGATCAATTGCATAAAACTCAAGGTTGCTGCGATCTTTTGGCCTTCTGAAGTAAGAACATACCGGCCATCGATCTGTTTAACACATCCACTGGCACACAGATCATTGAGACGCGTCATGATAAAATCTTCCTTTCGTACAGAAGCTACAATATCGCCATATGATAATTGACCTCTTTGAGATATCGCCAAAAGTATTTTCTTAGAAGGGCTTGTTAATTGGGTAAGCACGTAAAAACATAGATAGATAGGGGCCAATAATATAAAAATGATCCCGGCGGTGATCCTAAATGGCAGGCCCCACCAAGAACTCGGATCAAGACCGGATGTCATCAATGGCGTCCTTACCAGTATTATGTAAACAACCAACGCAATAAAAGAAATAAAAATAAAAGCCTTGGCCTGTAACCCCGGTTTTCTGGCCTGACGACAGTAACATACATGGGCAAGGACCGAAGCTATAAACAACAACACGATCAAAAAGATATAAAACATATTTTACTTTCGCTTCATGGCCACTAAAAAATATCCAATCTTATACGGCTCATAATGTTCGTAAATATAATTGAGGATCGGCAAGATCCTTTCATTCTCTATGGCATAACGCTTAGGCATATCGCGATTCAAATAAATACGTTCCATAAAAATGTATTCCGGCTTATCAAGCGCTAAACCCTCGACCATGCTTTTTATCTGACTTCTAAGAAAAACATTGGCGATGATGCGTGAGTATGTCCGCATATACATCGGCCGGTCTTCCACTAACGGGAAGAAATAAAAATACGGCTTACGCTTGGCCTGCATCAGAATCTTAATATCAAAACTACTGATCAAAGGCGCCTTGGCATCAGGGGCTGTCAATCCATCGATCAGGGCCGCATCGGGGGTAAAATCAAATTCTTTTTGCCAGTACTTCTTAAGCTCATCATCATCCTTGAAATAATCCGACCGCAAGATCAAACGCTCATCTTGTTCGCCTATAGAATTGGTTGATAATTTAAAGTCTTCCTTATAGGCTGAAAATTTGTGATGATAATAAGGCCTGCCGTCGGGCAGCGGCCTTGCCACCAAAGGGTCTGTATAGGGATTCCGCGAAAAACTCAAAAGATTGGGATGGCTGATAAAATCATGGTTCGTCAATAAACAAAAAGCACAAAAAGCGGCTAAAGCTAGCGCTATTTTAAAACGACTTAGATCAGGCAATGACGAAAGCCAAAGATCAAGCCAATGGAAAACCACAAAAACAAAAGGAACCGCCCGCATATAATAATCATTCCCTACCGCTTGACTGGCATAATGCTGGTACATGCTTAAGCCATAAACTGACAATACCACGATAAAAATATCCTTATACCTGGCTTTGCCTAAGTAAAACATGATCCCGATAAAAATCATGCTAAATATATACACTATCGGGAAAAAACAACCAAAGGTGACATCCCAGAAGTGAGCCGTCTCGATCCCTCGCAAATAATCTGCCCGGAAAAAGCCCATCGAGGCCAATAGCGGAAACTCCACCACATGATGCCAAAATTCTGCTGTCCATACATGCTGTCCTACCGACAACCATATCAAGAAACACGCGCTGATGAAGGGTAGGCCAAAATAAATGATCAAATTAAGAATATCTTCCCTTTTTTTATAAATGTAAGGGCGAAATGACGGAGAAAGTAAATGCAAGATCAAATAAACGGACAGGCCGCAGAACAAATCAGCACCGGTTGTAACAACATAATAAAGAGATAACCCCACCATGGCACTGGCAAAATACAGGTAACGGGGACGATGCGTATGAATATGAGCAAGGAGGGACGCCATAAAAAAAACATCGAGGCAAGAGCGCATCACCTTCCCGTTAGGATAGGTAAAGGTCATCGGATAAGAAAAACTGTAAAACATCTGCACCTTGATAAGCACCAAGATGGCCGCAATGGCTATCAAGATATTCCCATACCAGCGTCTCATTAACAGATACAGTAACAGGTAATAAATAATACATACCCACATGATCAGCACAAAAACATGCTCATAACTAAACCCGCCCATCCATTGGGTTAGATGGCCGATAATGATAGGCATCCCAAACCCATACTCAGAGAAATTATCAACGTAGAGCAAGTTGCCTGAAACGCTGACCCAACCCGGGGCCATGATAAAGCTATTGAAATGATCGTATTGTTCCCCCACGAACATTTTGGCCAAGGCCGCTTGCGGATCAGGGAGATATATGGCAAGAACGATAAAGACCAAAAATAACACGTCCACCAATCTTCTAAAAACAAGAATGTGGCGAACATCCAAAGCAAATAGCCAGCAACTGCGGGCGATCCGGCAAAGTTCAGGCCAAAATATTTTATTGAGGATCCCCAGGACCAAAAGGACACGAAATGCGATCGTCGCTAATTGGGGAAAATTATCATAGATAATGAGCTTCCACCAGGCGCATAATAACAAACCTGTCCATAGGGACTCCAACGCAAGATAAGCCAACAAGGAATGAGTAAGTTCCGGTTGATCCAGCCGTTTTGAAAATACTTTCAAAGACACAAGCAGGATCGATACAGCGCTGATCATAAAAACTAAAAAGAACCAAATGTCCTGTTTGGGCCTGAAAAGCCCCTGCCATTCGTTAAGCAGGTCCTTCCACCCTGCCGGCTGGAAATGGATCAACGAAAGGATCCCCTGCAGATACATCAAGACCTGTAGGGCCAAAACGAAAGATAGGACACAGCAACAGATGAGATTGATCGTATCCGTCGAAAAAAATTGTTTAAATTTTCGCAAGGTCATCGTTGTCATTTTCTTTTTAGTTCCAAAAGAAATTGGCCTTCTTTTTCCAGGGAATAATGCTGCCGGAAATAAAGCGCCAAGGTGGTCAAGGATTGATAATACTGATAATATTCCCCGGGCAATTGACCCAAGATCAATTTCTTTTCTACAAATACCCTTTGGGGTTTTGCTTGCTCAAGCTGCTGAAGGATGGATTGAAGCTCCCCGGATGTTTGGATCGCCATCCCGCCGAATTGAGGCGCTCCCATATGGATAGTATCGATCAGCGGCACCCATTTAAAGAATGATCGTCGATCAGCCTTCATCAGGATCTGGGTTTCAAAACTGCTTATTAAGACCACCTTCTCATCTACGGAAGTCTGCTCCTTGATAAGATCGGCATCGGTGGTGAAATCGAAATTATCTTGGGTCAACTTCTTCTCCGATGACCAATCATAACCGGCTATATTTAGGGCATTAGGATAATAAACAAAAAGCTGATTGGTCATCAACGCTCCTGCGTTGAGCACAACCCAGGCAATTAAAATGATCTTGCGTGCCAAAGGACTGGCAAAATCTGCTATATGCTTGATCCAGAAGCAAAGGACCAATACAAACGGTACTCCTACCGCATAATAGTTATCCAATGACGATTGCCAGAGATGGTATTGATAAAGGCCTAACCCGTAAATACTGATCACGGCAGCTATTATATGGACCCGTCGGATCTTATCGAAAAAACACAAAGTTCCGATACCTAAAACCGTCATCATATAAACACCCGGTATGATAAAGGCCATGACAAAGGCAAAAAACTGCAAATTCCTAAGACAATCATAGAACGGGACCGCCCCCAATCCTCGACTCAAGCGATAGGCTCCTTCAAAAGTATTTTGCCAAAATACCGGATCCACCATTCCCTCACCCTTGACTAATCCGATCAATCCCAGACCGACCAGCCAGGGCGTCACGACAAGCCTCAACATTGTGAATTTAGGCAACTTAATCTTGATGAGTAAGAAGATCAAATACGCATAAAAGGCCATTAACAAAGCAAAACCGGTATCCACCATATATCCCAATGAAATCCCTACCCCTACACAAGCAGCCCATAACCACTTCTTATTATTCTTTTGGCTGAATTGAACCAAGGCAATTAACACGAATATATCCGGTAAATACCGAAGGCATGTTTTTTGAGGATAGATCCATATCAGAGGTGCCCCCGAAGCATTAAATAAATGCAGCTTGATCAACAGCAATATGCCCCCTATGGCGATCAAGGCACTACCCAGCCAAAGCCGAAGGAACAAATAAGAAGCCAGTAAATAAAGGATCACCAGGGTCATGCAGCATGCCATGATATGGATATAATCAAACCCGCCGGTGAATTTTGATAAGCCTGTGATCAGGGCCGGGAGAACAGCTCCCCAGGGGCTTAAGGCATCGCCATTAAGGCTTGCTCCATTCAGATAAGCCCAGCCGGGCCCAACTAAATACCTGTCCCAATCGAGAAAACGCCCCCAAATAAAGGTGCGGGAAATCGCCCTTCCTATATCAGGCACGTATAGCAACCCGATAATAATGAATACCGCAAGCGTATCTACGCTTCGCATCATCCAGGGTTTGGACCCGAGCAACGACAATTTCCCATAAATATTCCTAACCGTCCCTGAGACTTCCGGCCAAAACACTCTTGTCAATATACCTGCCCCTAATCCGGTATACAAAAGATGCTCCGCCCAGCTGGGGTTTTGATAGACCGAAATTTTAAAAACTGCAAACAATTGGAATGCGAGTAAGAGCAGCTGCGTCATCGTAAAACCAGCCAGTCCCCTTACCCACGACGGGTTTTTAAGTTTCTCTCGTCCCCAGATGACAAAAGCAAAGGCAAAAATAATACTGGTAAGAACAAAAAATTGGTAAAGTTCGAGCTGTCTGTTTACTTTTGAATCTGCCAGGTCCATCGTGAAGATCTGAGAAATGAGGTGTTCATTATGATAGGGGAAATGATCGGAAAGTATTACCGCAATGATGAGAACCTGAAGTGACTCCACAAAAATGCAGCAAACGGCCAGCAGCCATTGCCTTGCTTGAGGGGACTTGTATTCTAAAATGCTCATTGCTTTAATTCTTTCTTTACGTGGACCCTGCTTTTTCGACCCCACAGCACATTTTTCTTGGCAAATTCCTTCATATCCCCTGTTATCCCTTTATCATAACAAATATGTAAATAGGCCATTTCTTCCGGTTCCCAGTAGATATTGCCAAATCTCTCGTCGGTCTGCGCCCTGGAATGCCCTTTAGTTATACCCCGGGCTATCTGATAGAACCTTTCAATAGCCGTATCAGGAATATGCTCAACGCCAAAGCTATTAGTTAATTGGTTGCTCCAGGCAAAAACTGCACACTCGATCCAATCCTCTTGAGACATGGTTGCAGTTTCAATAATGATGTCCTCATATTCCTCAACCATTTCTTCCTTACGAATTTCACCATGTATCTCTGTCAAAGGCACGCGCACCGTCTTGATCCCATGCCGGGCAATATATGACGGGTCAGCCATTTCGGTATTGGGCAGGACCGTACAATGATAGACAAATAACTGGGTTGGGCTATCTGCTATTTCCGAGATAGCTTGTTTGAAACTTTCTTTCGTTTCTCCCGGCATGCCGAGGATGATCTCCGTGTAGGTGGCAATGCCTTCCTGGTGATAACGTTCCCGAAGATGATCGTATACGGAAAGATTGATATTTGAACGTGATATATTATCCAAAGCAACTTTATTGTTGGACTGTCTGGCCAAGGTCACGGCTTTAGCCAATCCCGCTTGGTGCAAAATAAGAGCGGTTTTGAACACATTTTCTTCTTTGTTCTTTCCATAGCAGACACGGATCTTTTCCGGGTAACCATACTTCTCCTTGACGGCGGCATAGATCCTGGCAACTTCCTGGTCCCTTTCATACATGCCGAAATTAGCATCAGCCATGAATATATATTTTATTTTATTCCGGCCTATCCATTGGGCCTCTTGACGGACATGTTCAAATAGGTGGTGACGGACCTTCTTTTCTTCAAATCCCTGCCCCCAATAACAGAATGAGCAGGAAAAGGGACACCCCCTGTTTGTTTCCACGATCGCCTGGAATGTGCATTCAGGAAAATCCCGTAAAATCTTGTCAAATAATCCCACCGTATACGGCGACGGATAATCCCGTAAATTATGCTCATCAATGCCGACCGTCTCATTGATGAGTTTAGCCAACAACATGACAAATTTTTTCTCACCCTCTTCGGTGATGATATGATCGATAAAAGGATATTTTTCTTGGTCACGGGCAGAAACTTGAGGCCCCCCGAATACGATCACACACTGCGGCCATCTTTGTTTGACCATTTGAGCGACCGTTAGATTCAACTGATGATTCCAGATAGAAACTGAAAAAGCCATTAGAAAGGGCTTATCAACATCTTTGATCATCCTCGCCGGGGTGTCACGCATGAATATAAACGGCATGAATTCATAATTCTCATTGATAACACGAAACGTCTGGGCATAGGATTGCAATACGCCCGATACCAACGGCAAATAAAAAGTATTGCCCATCGGGATTTGCGACTCGAAGAAGTAAACTCTGCGTTTCACAGCCAAATTCCTTTTTTTATTCCATGCCCCTGACATGCTCAAGCAAGAACTCTACTGATTGCTCCAAGCTATAACGCGGCTCCCAACCGGTCCTCTCCACAAACCGTGTGACGTCAACAACCTGATTCGTGATATCTGTAGGACGCATTAAGGCAGGATCTTGATAAGTCTTGATCGGGCATTTAGCTTTTTTGATCAATAGGTCCAGGAATTGCCCAACCGAAATGATCCCCTTGCCTCCAATATTATAAGGAAGCCCGTATTCACATTGCTCGGAGGCTATCCAATACGCATGGACGATGTCCCTCACATCGATCAGGGTCCTTATCGATTGTAAATTCCCGTGATGCAGCTTGTCTTTTTTACCCTCTTCGATCAGTTTGATCTGATAGGCAAACCAGGTTGAGAATATCTCCATGCGCCGGGGGCAGATATAAGCAAAGGCCCTGGTAATGACGGCTTTAAGTTTGTACGACATAAAGTAGGCATACACCAAAGATTCCTGGCAGAGCTTGCTGGCGGCATAAGGATTGACCGGCATACGTCTATGCTCTTCGGTTATAGGAACTACTTTAGGATCGCCATAAACCTCTGATGTGCTGCACTGATTATAGATGGTGTCCGGGCATTCTAACCGGATGCCCTCCAATAGATTGGCTGTTGACATCATATTATTTTGAAGGACAGCTAGCGGCGTTTCAAAAGCCATGCGTACATTCGCATGGGCGGCAAGGTTAAATACCTTTACCGGTTTAACGACTCTCAAGACACGGATAAGGCTGGAAAGATCATTGAGATCACACTCGTGCATGATGACTTTATCTTTCACCGCTGAAAGATTATTAGAATGAGTAGTGCTGTGCCACCGGCTGAGACCATGACATTGCACTTCGGGATGTTCCCTGACGATATATTCGCAAAGATAGCTCCCTGCGGCACCGTTGGCCCCTGCGACAAGTATATTATCCATGATCCCCCTCCTGAATTCCTTTTCTGATTTCTTCGACGATATCATTCACCTTGATGGCTTTTAAACATAGATTATCCCGGCATGCTGATTTGCGGTGATTAAACGCTGAAAGACACGGAGAGCACGGCCAGTGACTATAGAAAACCTTTGTGCTGCTCGACAGTGGCGCAAATATTTGGGGAGATTCCGGACCGAAGAGAACATATTTCCTGATCGGTGTCAGGATGGCCAAATGACCCAAACCGCCATCGTTGACTATTAAGGCGTGGCTCATCAAGAAAATTTCCATCAATTGTTTGAGGCTTGTCTGACCGCAATAATTCCGCATACGTTTATGTTTTAAATCCGCCATCAATTGTTCCGCTTTTCCCCTGGCCCCCGAAGTCCCCACTAACAATAAGACATGACTCTCATCCTTGAGAATGGCCTGCGCCGTTTGTTTAAAATTCTCAATAGGCCATTCCCTTAAAGGGATGTTCCCTTCCCCGGCATTCATTAAGAAAATACGTTTATCCGACGGGATCTCCAAAGGAGATAAACTGACGCGCACATCTTCCCTGGAACGATAAACCGGAAAGGAGATCGCAGCACTGTCAATAGTGCGCTCGACTTCCGGGGAATCCTTGACCGCCAACCTGATCGCCGCGGCCAGGGACAAATAATTGATCGTCACATGTTTTAAAGGATTATACGCCACTTTGTGCGTCAGAAAATTCCCCCTGTAAAGCCCTTCATATCCATAAGCGTAAAACCCGACGGTCTTTCTCGCCCAGGAAAAAAATGTCATCAGGCTGCTGGCGCGCGCAAAGAACTCCAGATCAATGGTCACATCGATCTTTAAAAACAACAGTTTCCACAAAACACGTCCGATATCTTTCACCATAGGGATCACTCCCTCTTCGCTGATGGTGATCACTTCTTTGTCCTTCATAAATCCATCAAATAACTCAAAGATCTCCATGTTTTTGGCAAAGGTCAACACATAGATCTTCGCCTGCGGATATTCTTCCTCGATCTTCTTAAAAAAAGGATAGGCCTGGACCACTGCGCCCAATTCAGCAAGTTTGATCACCAAAATTTTCTTAGGAACCGCCGGACTACGGGCAAAAAAGCGTAACCACCATCGCCGCAGATAAGCAACAGGTGATAATAGCAGGCACAAGGGAATGCCCACCCAAAAATCAATGCATCTGAATAAGTCAATGATCCCCATCTTTAAAATTGTCCTTAACTGAGCCTTATCAGGCGATGTTGCATTTAAGTCCGACTGCAAGATTACAAAAAATAAAAGGAACAGGAAACGGGAAAAAAACCCTGCGCAGGGTGATAAATCCGCTTTTATTTAATTCCTCAATGATCTCACTGTATAAATTAACATGTTCACTTTTGATATAAATATCATACGATACTCCCGGGTAATGCTTTTTAAACAAACGTTGGGCCGAGATCTTTCTGGCCAATGAATACGCCATTGACCCTTCGCAGGGCAGGACAAATTCACAAAACCCCGACGGCTTCAATAGACGCTTGATCTCCTTAAGCGCGGCGGGTAGATCAGGCAAATGTTCCAAGACATGGACAGACAGGATCCTGTCAAAATAATGATCGGGAAAATCGATCCCTGCCTGAATGTCCCCGCAGACCGGCTTGACGCCAGGGAATTCATTCTTGACCTGATCGACAAAATCCGCCCTAACGTCCAAAGCATAATACTCCTGAGCTTGCAAATTTTCATACTTAATATGCGCCCCGATGCCTGCACCGATCTCAAGGGTTTTACAATTTTTGGGCAAAACATGCCCCTGAAAGATCGCCCGGTGATTAAATTCTTCCATCAGGGAATACTTCTGAGGGTATTCCTTAAGCCATACCTTCATGAAATCAGCCCTGATCACTTGCTCTTGAGGAGTTAACACCGGCATCTGCTTAGGCCAACGCTGAGTCATAAAGATTATTATTCTTTCCTTTTAAGAGCTATTAAATAATGCCCTGCTCTAAATGGACTATAGTTGATTTTAACGTAGCGCAACAATGCCATCAAGCCCGGCTGGGTCTCATTATACGCAGGGGGAATATTGTCCTGACTCATCATCTTTTCCATAAAAATATACTCCGGCTTCTCATTGTCCAGATCGTTGATGGCCCTCATTAAATCTGATTTGGTGTACAGCATATCATCAGGCAGAGAGTGCCCTTGCATGGCCCGGCTGGCAAGCAATGGGAATACGAAAAAAAACGGCCGCCGTTTGGCCTGCATGAGAATACGCACTTCATAACTGCTGATCAATACTACCTTATCTTGCGGAGCTGTCAAAGAACTTATCAACCGGGCATCTGCTGTAAAATCAGAATCCTGATGATAGCGCGCGATCATGGCCTTATAGTCTTGAAAATCATACTCTGTGATAAAACTCTCGTCAGTATTCCCGAAATTATTAAACGTCAAAAGCCTGTTGGGGGGAATGGTGCCCCGGTCCTTATGATAAAAGTATGGTCTTCCGTCCGGCAACGGCCTGGCCACCCGTTTATCTAAGAAAGGCTCCGATGAAATGTTCAATGCATTAGGATAACTCATGTATCCATGATGGGTGACCAACGCCACAAAAGCGAACCCTGCGATCGCCCAAGAAAGACGCTTGCGCCAAAGGTCATGGGCTCTGGGAATATGCGCCATACCCCTGGAAATCCAATGAAACAATACTAAAAAAAACGGCACTGTCTTGGTGTAATAAAGATTCCCCATACTAAAAACCACATAGTGCTCCAGCAATCCTAAACCATAAATGCTTAAGCCCAAGGCCAACCAATCCATTCGATCTGCCTGGTTTTTATGGGACGGGTTTAGATAGTCCAGGCCTACCTTCACGATGGTAAAAATATAAACGAAAGCAATGACACAAAAAACGATCACGTTCAAAAACTGCCGATGGATCAATGAATCGGTTATGGGAACGGTATTGATCAACACGAAATACTTCAAAAAACCAACGGTATTCTGCCAAAAAACAGGGCTTAAAAACCAATGCCCGCAAATAGCCACGAACATCAAAACAGCGGAAATAATGGCCAGCCCCGTCGGCCATAAACAACCAATGATCCTCTGCTTCCAATCAGGATCCCGCCAAGCCACCATAGCTGTGATAATCGCATGAGCCGGGATCATATAGCCTCCGATGGAAGGCATATACCAGAGGGCAAATCCCACCGTAAGACTGGCTAAAACCAAAGCCCACAAACTGCCTGATCGTATAAAAATAAACATCAAGATCATCCAGATAATATCCGGCCATTGCCTGGCCACCGTCGATTGAGGATAGGTAAAAACAAAGGGGAATGCCAATTCAAAAGCGATCTGGGCTTTAAAAGCCATCATCCAAGCAGCCAGGGCCAACGCGGTGTTTCCCAACCATTGACGATAAAGAACAAAGACCAGGACAAAATAAGAAGCACAGATCCAAACAATGGCCGTGTAAAGATGTTCGTAGGAAATCCCTCCTAAAAGATTCATTGCTCCCAGAAAAAAATAAACAGCTCCGATGCCGTATTTGGCACAGACATCCACATTGATCACCGCCCCATTCGCCACCGCCCACGCGGGCCCCATGACAAAGGTATCAGTATGGTGCATGTACTCCCCCATAAAAATATGGGCGGTCATGGCATTGATATTCGGGACAAAACTGGCCCCAAAAACAAACCCTAAGATCAAGGTCCAACTGATCCAAACACGGTAAATAGGATCAATACGCTGCCAGGCGAATCGCCCCCAAGAAAAAAGGGCTCGTAAAACAATCCAAACCAAAGGCTGAAGCAGGATAAGAATGCCCAGCCAATGAAACCAAAAACGCGCCAGATCCCCCCGGTAATCATAGACCACCAATTTAAACCATGCCATGCTCGATAGAATAACCAGCACCATCTGGAACAAGGCAAAAGAAGCCAGGTTTTTCTGCCACTTCCACCGAAAGATCTGCGCTATTGATAATACTCCATACACGACAAGACCGCCGGCAACAAAGACAACATAGAAAATAGTGGCAAAGTCCGACGGAGATATCGACAGTTTGATCTTTTCCTGGATCCATGTACAGGTAAGCCCAAGCTCTATGCCGCCAAGCAAGGCTACCCAAACGCGTGATGGTATTGGTCTCCAGATGGTTGATCTCCAAAAAGTTAAGACCGCTACCACGATCATGGGCCATAAGGACAACCAAAAACTGGATCCAACCGGATAGCGTACATAGATCAGGAATGAAACCAATCCCGCTATTCCCAAAGACCGGAACCATCGGGCATAGTTAGATGCCTGACCTTGCAGATTCTCTAACCCTATCAGGGTGATCACAAGATACAAGATCGGCACTACAAAGCTCGCCGTGTAAAGACCAACGTATCCGAAACGTAGAGGCCAAAAATAAGGTAATGTTGGCTGTCCCAGCCACCCGTGATAAGTTATTCCAAAAACAATAACGCAGACGCTCAAGACCATTCGTTCGGCCAGTACTTTTTTAGCTCCCAGATCAACAATGCCATCGATCCAAACATTTTGCCTGAGACCTGCTGACACCGCTGAGAGGATGGAAGCCAACGGCACGCTCCGCCCGGGATTGATCAATCCCCAACCCCAAGTCAACCAATTCCCGGCCATCGCGATAGAAAACACCAGCTTGAATACCCCCGTTGCCGGGTGCATGATCATCTCAAAAGCTGCCCAATACCCCAGGACTGCCCATCCCAGGGTCATCACAACAAATGGACGCAATGCTCGACCAAGTTCTTCTTTAGACATCCGTTTTTTAAAAACAAAGACTGCGGCCAGGGTTATGCCCATCACCACGAGGATCAAACTGCGGTAGAGGAACAGATCATAATTCTTAGGGAATGAATTCCGTCCCCGAAGGAAGATATCAGCGGCTTCGGTGGTATAGACAGCCGGCATCCATGACGTGATGACGGCCATCACCAGCAATAATTGGGCCCCGACGACCAATACAGCAGTGATCATCCAACTGGTATTGACGCGGACTATTTCTTGATTTTGGGTCATAAAGAATTACTCAAGGACGATAATATCCTTTTAAGGCATACCAACGAATTTTCAATAGACTGATCAAAGAATTAACGATGTCCCGGCCCAAATGGACCTTGGAATCCCCCTCATGCTGCCATTTTACCGGTAATGAACGCACCTTCAAGCGGCCTCTTTTAGCCAAATAAAGAATTTCCGTGTCAAAGGCCCAATCATAGATCCGTTGACAGAAAAATATTTTTTCACTCGCTGGGGCCGTAAACATTTTAAAGCCACAGGTGAAATCTTGATGATCACAACATATCAACGCCCTTGATAACACCGTAAAACCCTTACCTAAAAATTCCCGGTACCAAGGTTGATTTTGACGGAGATTGCGATATCCAATGACCATGTCGCTTTGACCTTGACGGATAACGGTTAAAAATGCTTCGATCTCATCCAAACTGGTTGATAGATCAACATCCATGAACAACCGGTAAGTCCCTTGAGCTTTGTGCATGCCAAGCTTGATGGCATACCCTTTACCGCGATTTGGTTTTGAGGCAAGCACCTTCAAACGATCATCCTCAAGCAATTGGGCTTGCCGGAAAGTATCATCCGTTGACCCGTCATCCACGACAATGATCTCGTAGTTTAAATGAAGCTCGTCCATCTTCTTTTTGACTTGAAGAAGATTCTGTCGGATCACCGGCTCTTCATTGTAAGCAGGTAAAATAATAGATAATTCCACCGTCATACTTGGTTCCCTTATTATTGATCTATCCGTTCCCGTAATGCGAAAACCATTAAAACAAAAAAGAGCCCCATGGCCGTAAACGCTGAAAAGAATAGCGACCATCTTAACCAGGAATGAGGCCAATATTGAATAAGTATCTTATGATGCCCCGGGCTCAAGGGAAAGCCGATAAAACTTTCATCAACCTTATAAAAAGAACTTGGCTTGTCATCCACCGTCAATGACCATTTAGGATCATAAGGAAACCGGATCCTTAACCAACCGGAATTCGGCGCATTAAAATTAAACCCCAACTGATCGGATTGATGCAGCCATATCGTGGATACCCCTGAGCTGCTTTGATTTCTAATTAATAAAACCCCCTGCGCATTGACCAAAGGCCTTACATCTAAAGGCAGGGCAACGTACACCTTCCCCTCTTTGATATTCTGAACATCGAAAGTATACGGCCTCAGCAGCCAACCCTGGGCCGGTTCTAGCTCCATTGTCCTTTGATCGGCCAATTGGATGAAGAACCGGACATTACGATCCTGAGTAAAAATGGTCGACGCGGCATATGATGGCAGGGCTGCCGGCAAAGGAAAATCCCAGATGAACATATCCCCTTGAAAAGATCTTTTCTGGCCTTCGCTTTCATCCTTGATCTCATTAGGAATGATCAACCACTGTTCTTTGATCTTTTCTTTAGGCTCAATATGGGCCGGGATCCCGGATAATAATCCCGGCGCTTGTCCCTCGACGACGACAAGGTCATTGGTCAGATGCCTTTTGATGACGGCTTCTAATCTGCCCGGACGGGATTCAAGGGCATAAGAAGCAAAAGAAAATAATTGATTGTTCCCATTGATGTATTCTCTCATCCAGGGTTCTTGATACCAATTCCCATACGATAGATGACGCGGGAGATGCCCCTCAGGGGGCATGAACATTAATTCTTCATTCATGATCCTCGAGTATGAAGGGGAGACTGCAGCCACCGACCAAAGCTCTGAGTCTGTGGCAGGATCATACAGATCAAATTGTTCGACCAAAGGTAATATTTTAGGGTTCTGATAATCTATCCCCACCACTCCGGATTGAGGATGGCACTTGAACAGATGCGGACTAACTTCACAATAGGATGTTAAAAAAGTCTTGATCGGATACACCCCTAAGCACGCATCTAGTACAATTAATGAAACAATTGCCCCCCAGGCGATGCGGTGCAGCGTACTTTTCCCCCAAATAAAAATCGTCCATGCGACTATGGATACGATCAGTGAGAAAATTAAATATACCTTAACGACCGAAGGCTCAACGTGAAGGCTTGTGATCACGAAAAGGGCCATCAGGAAGATCACCAATAACCAGCTTCGAAGAATGTTTGTTTTTTTATTCTCCTTAGACAAATTGATCAAACTGTCTACTCCCATACATGCGAGCGGGATCAAAAGATAAGGAAGTACGGAATACGTGGCCATATGATAGGAACGCACGATGGTCTTAAATGGATTGGTCAAAGCGTTGACCCAATGACCCAATAAACCAATACTGAATTGTTCCCGGGGAAAATTGATAAACCAAACCATCAGCAGGGTCAATGCAAAGATCCATTTACGCCGATCAGGTGACATCACCAAACCTATCAAACTTAAGAACAACAGCGCATATCCAAAGAAAAATGAATTCCCCGGTTCAAAAGTAAAATCCATTATTCTTCTGAACATATCCTGATAATTAGCCTGGTCTAAAGGAAGCTTATGGAAATAATAGCCCACGCTCCACATATCAGAGATGCGGCTTTGGCTAAAACCAAATTCATAATCTTTTAAAGAAACAGTTTGCATATAAAGATAGGGCCCAAGAATAATGGCCATAACAAGCCCTGCAAGTACGCAGACAAGTGCCGTTTGGCGAGGAGACCGCCTCAAGGATCCAAGCCATTGCGTGGCCTTATCCGGGTGAGCCAACAAACTCCAGCCCAGACAGACGAGAATAAAGAAATTTAAATCTAAATACATGTAGCAAGTATGAATAGGGATTTGGCTAAAGGAAAACACCAGCAGTCCCAGAGCCGTGAGCAAATACCTTGAACGATAGGTCATAAAAAAGCTGAGGATAAAATACATGACCAGCGGATAAAAACTTTGGTAAAATATACCGAAGGTAAAAGCTGCCGGACAGAATAATACGCTGCCAACGACACTGCCGGCCATCAGGATCCATTGATCATTCAGCATTCTCCTTAACAACAAATAGATCCCCATGGTCCTGATGATCAATAATGTCGTCGGGTATACGAACGAAAAAACATGGTGAAAACATACGGCAGAGTTTTGCGAAAAAGGCGAGACCAGCCAAAAAACAAGGGCTGTCAGGATGCTGGGAAGCTGGAACATGCCGTGGGTGACCCATACATACATATGGGGCATCTGGCCAAAAAAATCCCAGAGCTGTATACCCCCCTGATATAAAAAACTGGTCAAAACAAAGGTTGTGTGATATTCGACAAGATAGTCGTTCCACCAAATAAAACTGATGTTGGGCTTAAAATATATTTCAGGATAGATAAAAATACTAAGGAGCATCGCCATCAAACAAACCAATAAAACCGGTTTGATCAACGGCTGATTATTTTTGAACCATTTGAACATGACATCTTCTCTCTTATCAATTTTAACCGTTGGGGAGTACCGATATCGTAATACCGCTGAGAAACGACGTGCGCGGCCAGTTCTTTTTGCTTGATCAATCTTGGGAATACTTCCGTTTCCAATGCGGCAAAACGTCCCCGGGGGATATCTTTAAGTATTCTCTTTTCAAAGATCTGTACCCCTGCATCAATGAACCGGCACCCTTTAGTCGAAGGCTTTTTTAAGGTTACTTCTTTATTCCCTATTTTAAGTTTTTCTCTTTTCACATACGCCGTCACCATTCCGTTTTCATTGATGGCAATGTTGGGTTTGGCGATCTTGATATTGTTATCATAAAGCACCATCAGCCCGGCTTTACCGGAGGCTTTAAATGCCTCATATGCGCCGGAGTAATTGATCGGAAGATACGTGTCACCATTGATCACAAAAAAATTGTTCTTTAAATACCGTTGGGCCATTTTTAGGGCACCGGCTGTCCCCATAAATTCTTTTTCAATAGAATAGGATATTTTGACCCCAAAACGAGCACCATTACCAAAAAAATCCTTAAACTGGTCTGCCAGATAGCCGATGCAAAAAACAAGATCTTTGATCCCGTATTTCTCTAATTCCTCGACAATATGTAATAAGAACGGTTTGCCTTGGATATCGATCATCGCTTTTGGCGTATCCAAGGTCAACGGGTAAAGCCTTGTCCCTGCCCCTCCGGCTAATATCACAGCCTGCATTCTTTAAGCATCCTTTCGATGGCGATCTCAATGGCCTGGCGAGAATTATGCTTGGCTTTCCATCCCAAATGATTTATCTTATCGGGGCTTAAAAGCATTTGCGGGACATCGCCCGGCCATCCCTTTTTGCCACCCGTAAAAACCAATTTGACATTCTTAAGTCCTGCTTTTTTGATCAGCAATTTGGCAATGCTCGTTATATCTATTTTGTCGCCACAGCCCAAGTTATAAACATTGCATTGTTCCTTGCTACGCGCATATGCATATAGCATCGCCTCTATACAATCATCGATCAGAAGAAAGGATTTTGCCTGTTTACCGTTACCCAAAATTTCCAACTTTTTAGGATTATTTCTAAGTTTATGAATGAAATCAAAAATGAGACCGTGTGTCCCGCGACCACCGACAATATTGGCAAACCTGAAGATCCAGCATTTCATCTTAAATGTATCGGCAAACGAGGTGCACAAGGCCTCACAGGCTAACTTGCTGGCTCCATACAGAGAGATCGGTAAAAGCGGTCCGTAATCTTCCGGAGTAGGCATTTCTTTAGGTTCACCATATACCGTCGATGTGGAAGCTAAGATGATCTCTTTCACACGATTAACACGCATGGACTCAAGAATGTTATAGGTGGCCCAAGTGTTTTGTTTTAGATCGGTATCCGTATATTTTATCCCGTACCGAATATCAGGATTGGCAGCCAAATGAACGACGAGATCTTGTGCCGCCATGCTTCTTTTTAACTTAGGGAAATCCAGAAGATCAGCTTTGATGAATTTGAAATATTCTTTTCCAATATGCCGGCTGATGAATTCTTTTTTGCCTGAACTTAAATTATCATAGACCGTCACCTGCCAGCCTTTTTGGGCAACGGTATCGACCAAATGGCTGCCAATAAAGCCTGCTCCGCCGGTAATAAAAACTTTCTTAGTCATTGCATTAATCATTCTTGATAGCCACGGCGAGGATCCTTATCCCAAAAGGCCGTTTGGAATCAGGCAGATGCTTAGACTCGAATTCCATCGCCCATTTTACAAAAGGTATATTCGAAGTGTTGCTTATCCGGTCATGTATCACTGGTTTGTCTTTTTTAAACGGGAAGTGTTTTCCTAATAACTTGATCGCCGCAAACGCCGGAAAAAGAACAACGCCCAGATACGATAGCCTGTCTATCTTGAAACCGGCCGCGGTCAATTTAAGGCGCAATTCCGCCGGTGAATACCGCCTGAAATGACGGTCCTCCTTATCATAAGCGTCATAAAACTTTGGGCCCGCCGGTACTTCAATGATCAGGGCCCCTGAAGGCTTCAATAGATCACAGGCCTTTTGAAGGGCCCCAAGATCATCTTCAATATGTTCAAGGACATTTAACATAACCAGCACATCAACGCTTTGGTCCGGTAAAGGGCACTGCAAAAGATCAAAACAAAGTAAAGGGATCCCCGGGAAATTACCGGCAAACCGATAAAGTGGTTCCTTCACGACATCTGCCCCTATAATGACCGCCTCCGGAAAAGACTTTACCATATCCCTTATAAAATAACCGGAAGAACAACCGATCTCCATAATGACAGCCTTATCAGAAGGCATATATTTCTTCACCTGGGCTAACGCGTCACTGCGCGAGGCAATATCAATGGGATGTTCTCCTCCTATCGCTTCTTCATGGATCACAGCTAGATCATCCGACCAGCCGGCAAGGTTTTCACTGTATTCCAGCACCGGTGTCGTCTTATCGCCAACGATAAAATTCCGGTCATCCCACTTGGGAGAAGGTGAATTCCGGGTTGTCGGAGGAAAATCAAATGGAAGCATCACTTTTTATTTCCAAAATTAACCTGCCGGTCCACAATGTACATCGGCCGGCGTTTCACTTCATCATAGATCCGTCCGACGTATTCACCGATCAGCCCAAGCCCTAGCAACTGGACACCGGCAAAAAAACTCACCACCAAAACAGTCGTTGAAAGCCCGGGAGAGACAGGAATGCCTACAAGTTTTTGGAACACATACCACGCGCCCAACAAAAAACTAAACCCCGCCAGCACGAAGCCTGTGATGGACATCATGGTCAAAGGCCGGGAACTAAAACTGATCAGACCGTTAAGGCCTACTTTAAGCGAACCGGTCAGGCGATTGTACTTGCCGCGACCTGCAAAACGCTCATCGCGATCGTACTCAATAAAGGTCTGCTTAAAACCCACGTAGGCCACCAATCCTCGCAGAAATCCATGGCTTTCATTCAGCCGCCGCAACTCTTCAATGACCCGTCTTGTCATAATGCGAAAATCCCCGGTATTGCGTGGGATCGCAACATCGCTCAGACGGTTGATCAGGAAATACCCGAACTTCGAGACCAAAAGTTTGATCAATGTCTCCCCCTTACGGGAACGCCGCTTGGCATAAACAACCTCATATCCTTCGTTTAATTTGGCATACATCTCTGCGATCAGTTCCGGCTGGTCCTGAAGATCAACGTCAATGGCCACACAGGTCTCCCCGGAACAGGCAAAAATACCGGCCATGGTGGCTGCAGCCTGGCCAAAACGGCGCGACAACACGATCAGCCGGATCTTTGGGTTGCGGTTGATCTCTTCTAAAATGATCTCCTCCGTCCGATCAGGTGAAGGATCAAGCGCAAAGACAATTTCATAACTTTTGCCCATCTGGTCAAAAACTTTTTCTATACGATCCAAGAACGGACGGATGTTGGGCTCTTCCTTATAAACCGGGACAACAACAGAAATATTGATCATGGCGGGCCTTCCTGAATTAAATATTGCTCTCGATAAACTCATGGGTTATGCCATGGGTTTTTAAATAATCTTTATAAACGATCCCATCGGAAGTATTTTGAAAATACCCATTGTAATATATCCCCAGCAAATATTTGCCGCGTTCAATAGTGCACAAACGCCAATTGACGCTGAAAGACAAAAGCAACGCTAATAAAACTCCCCAGACAATATTGCGCGAAAAGATCACTTTCAACATTAAAGTCTCCAGTTTAGCATAAGCACTGTCCATAACAAAAAGATAAAAAGTGCCGCAGTGGCAGTTATATAAACCCACGTGCCGCCCGGAGGGTGATAGGAAAATTCTATAGCATGCTCGCCTGCCGGCACCTTAATACCCTTAAAAGCAGCGTTAGCCCGGATCAATTCAACGGGCATACCATCTAAATAAGCCTTCCAGGATGTCGTGTAGCTGTCATTGTATACCACCATCTTAGGCTTTGAAAAATCTGTCTTTAGCCTCAACGTATTGACATCGAAATAGGCAACGCTTAATTCCCGGTTGGGGCCGCTCACAGGCTTGCCCACAGGATCAGAATCATCATAGAGAACAATTTTAAATTGGGCATAATTAGCTAACACACTCTCCGGGGTATGTTCAGACAAGTCGAAAGTCCAACGGGTTGTTGATTGCGGGAACCCCACCTTAGGAGGGGCATCCGTCATGCTCATGTCATACCAAAAATCTTCATAATGGACAAACTGATAAATGCGCGAAGTATTCACCGCAGGTTTCAGTGGCCGTACCCAGGCAAAAACCGGCGTGACGTGCATGGAAGGCAGCACAGATGCAAATTCATTGGCACTTAAAGCATAGGCATGAAGTATCCACACCGGCTGAAGGATTAAAAGAACTGCAAAAATCCCAGTCCATATCTTTGTGGAAAAACGAAAAATACCCAAATAGAAAATGCACCATGCTGCCAGAGAGAAGCCCAGGGTCAGATAAGAAACCTTGGGCACCCCCTCAAAATGTTTAAGGAACCAAAACGCCAACGCATGCGCCATGATCACCCATAAAATGATCATTTTTGTTTTCGTAGGAACGCTAAATTTTGCATTCCTGCTGCGTACATTTAAAAGCATTTGCAATTGGTATACCCCTAATAAGATCACAATAGGAATAAGAAAGGCCCCCAAGAAAAAAAGATTACGAAAATAAGCAAAAAAGAAAATATGCCGGTATAAAAACCCAAAGAAATGAGTGGCATTCCCAGCAGCAATGAGCCCGGTGAAAGCTGCTATCAAGCTTAAGAGAACGGTCAAACGTTTGAGGCGTAAAAAAAGCGAGAGTCCAAGCACGACATATATCCATAGGGGTAAAAAAAGAAACGAATCACTGCCATAGGTGATCTTATCCAAATGCCCAAATAAATACTGCGTATCCAAACGCTCGCCTAAGGTCCCGCTGCGGGTGATCTCATCGTAGGACATCCCGCCCTGGCGGCCCATGGTGCGATCATAACATTCCTGGGCAGAAGTATACTGACAATGCCGGCCGGGAGCCACCACATCCCCGCTGGCATCCAAAATTTTATAGGCCAAAAGAGGTACCGCCGCTAAAAGGATCCCAATAAAACAGAATACGGTTAAACGCCATTGCTTGAGACAAAAACGATAAAGATTACTGAAGAATCTTGGCACTTCTTTGGTATACAAAAAGATAAAAACCAACAAGAAACATAAAAAAACCGTCATGAAATAAAACGGCAGATAGGAGCTTATCAAAACCATCGTCGTAAAGCTTAAGCCTAAAAAACTCGCCTGCTTCCGGGCCCGGGCAAAGCTCAACAAAAAATAAAAAAACCAAATGGCCGGCACTACAATTTCTAGAAACGTCATCTGGGTGAACATGGAAGCGCCAAGGCTCGAGAACAACAGCCCCAAATAAGCCAGATAGGCCATATAACGGTCTTTGAAGAGCTCCAAAGCCAAGAAATAAAATCCCCCGCAGCCTATAAAGAAATACATCACCATGTAGATCACAAAAGCATTGGCATAATTGATACCGGCTAATTTCAAAAGCGGGATAATTTGCGTGACAGGATTAAAGAGATTGCAGATAGCGATCGCGTAAAACGGGCGGCCAAGGCTGACAAAAGGCTCCCATAAAGGAATTACACCATTAAGAAGATTATTAAAATAAAATTTAGTGACCCCGTAAATGGTGTTGGTGTCCATATTCACAGGGATCCGGCCAAAAACAAAATCGCGCATTAAAAATACCCATAATGCGCATGGGGAAAGAAAGGCAAAAATTCGAAACATGGTTGGCATTATACCAGCCAAAAAGGATTAAAACCAGCATCAACAAAAATCATCCATCCCGTAGAAGCCAGGCTCATAACCTGCGGATCATGGGAGTTCCACCCAAATGGAATCACTCCACGGCGGGATGAATAGCTATAAGCTGCAAGGCTTTGTGAAATATTGTAATGTAAGGTTTCCATGGATTTTCGCATCGAGGATTTATCCGCGGCTGCCTGCAAAGCCCGATCAGGGTCCTTAAAATTATAGTAATCCGCTAACCCCGCAAGCGCCACCATCGCCCCGGCGCTCCATTCAACCGAGATCCTGTCATGCTCATCAGTATACCCAACGCCTAAAAGATTCCCCTGTTGGTCAAAAACCCCTGAATGCTGACGTCCTGCCTGCCAGATACGCCAAGCCGCTCCATCCCCCAACCAGGCATCTAAATTTTGGGGGCCAATACAGGCAAGAGCCCAGGTCTGTACATCCAGAGCAAAATTTTCTCCGCTGAGGGTCCACTGACCATTAAGAAAATATGCCCCTTGATAAAAGTAGCCCTCTTGAGGATCCCAAACAGAACGTAAATACCGCTCAACGCCATCCATGGCATTTTTATATTGAGCCTCACCGGTTATTTGATACAACATGCGAAAGGCAGCGTACCAGGAAATATTATTCTCCGTTGAGATGTGGTTATACCACCAATTATTTTCGGTAAAATTCTTATTTTCATCCCCTTTTAAATTACGGTAGGTCCCCAAAGGGGCCATACGAATACCGCCGCACTCACTTTGAAGGATCATGGCGGCACGGGCCAATTCCCTCGATAATTTAAGCTCAACGCTATCCGGATGTTGTGCCCCTTGAGCGGCATCGGCATATTTTTTATGATAAATCTGCATGGCCGCGATCACAACCCAAGCATTTTCTCCTGCCACAGGTTTCCAATCCACCCAATGCAAGCGATCATCCCCGGGAAACCCGGCTAAGCTCTTTTTCCCGTCTAAAGGATCGGTGACCAGGTATTTGCCATCCGCATCAATGATACGAAAAATAAACCCCCGCTGTCCTAACCGGTCAATGTCAGAACTTACCCTTTCAGGGTCCTTGGGATCATAAACAAAGGTGTTGATCGGGTAACCGGAGCGGATGTTCCAGGTATCCCCCACAGATCCTTGCCAGTAATACTGATCGGCCACGGATGCCTGATCTAAATTCTCCTGACCTCCCGCCATACTCAAAACGATCTGATAAACAGCTCCGTCATAGATATCCATTCCTTCATGTGTGATCGTCCGTTCGATAGAACCGTTTAAAATCCCTGATGATTCCATATGGTGGTAAACCATCGGTTTATCTTTCTCAGATATGTAAAAACTATAGGGAAGACGCGTGATAGGACTTACGTTAAACTTAACCCAGTTCAAGAGATGAGGATCAAACGAAAGGATCGAGGATTGCCCCCAGACGTCCGGAGCTTGGTTTGCGACTAAACAAAAGCAGATGAGTAATGACAGTATTCTTTTCATTTTTCGGTAACCAGGCAGTCCTTATAAAAGGATCCACGGCTTTGCGTCCCCGAGTTGCCCCGGGTTTGCCTTTATCGTTAATGACTTCAAAAAGAGCGCTTTCTATTACCTAATTTGAGTGTACCACATTTACACCAATTGACAAGGCAAGCGCTTTCTTGTATGCCTATGAAATAGATGAAGTTCCATTCCAATAAAAAAATAATCCAAATTCTTAGCTCATAGGCATTGTAAGGGACAAATTTATTCTTTTTGCTCCTGGAATCGCTTTTTTAACGCCAAAAATTTCTCTGTTGTTTCGGTGTCTGAAAAACTCGCTCTGCCTGTCTCTGGACAGGCAGAGCTCGAACATTTCAGACACCCCTCGGCCTAAAGCCTCGGGGTTCCCTCAACAACAAAAACTTTTGGCTAAAAGCTACAGTCGCAAAAAGAACAAATTTGTCCCTTACAATGATGCCTGCGTCTAGAGATGAAAAGCTATTATATTTTCGGAACATTAAGGGATTTTTGGCCAAATATTTGCGAGGATTTACGATAAAAATTTTCCAAATGAAGAGAATCTTTAGAAAATTTTTATCGTAAACCGAAGCAAACGGCCAAAATATCCCGTTCCGAAAATATAATAGCTTTTCATCTCAGTGTGCGCTGCATAAACGTGATGGTTATACTTTACTTTCACCATTCACTCGCCTAAAATGCGCTTATGTTGTTCAATTCTTACTCTTTCATCTTGATTTTCTTCCCCTTAACCTTCCTTGTTTATTCAATCCTTAATAGATCCAAATTAACCATCGCCTCGCGTGTGTGGCTGGCCTGTGCTTCTTTGTTTTTCTATGGCTGGTGGAATCCCGCTTTTTTGCCGCTTATATTGATCTCCATTGCAGGCAATTATGCGACAGCTTGCTCCATCCAACGTTATGTGAAAAGGCCCAAGCTAAACAAAAAAATGATATTGATCATTGGCCTTTGCTTTAATCTTCTCCTGTTGGGATATTTTAAATACTTTAACTTCTTTATATCCAATCTTAATAATGTTTTACCCATTAAATTCTCCGTAGCAGAGATCATTCTCCCGCTAGGTATCAGTTTCTTTACATTTACGCAGATCGCCTATTTGGTAGATGTGTACCGGGGAATTGCGAAGGAATATAGCTTGTTGAATTACACCCTGTTCGTGACATTTTTCCCTCATCTTATCGCCGGGCCTATCATCCACCATAAGGAAATGATGCCGCAATTCGATTCAATAAAGAATAAACTATTGAATCGAAAAAACATCTTCGCCGGCTCCTTTCTTTTTTCTGTTGGTTTATTCAAGAAGCTCATCCTCGCGGATACTTTCAGGATATGGGCCAATTATGGCTTCAATGGAAATGTTCATTTGACCATGATAGAAGCGTGGGTGGTATCACTTTCATATACCTTCCAGTTGTATTTTGACTTTAGCGGCTATACCGATATGGCGTTGGGCGCGTCTTTATTTTTTAACATCAAATTACCGGCCAATTTTAATTCTCCCTATCGGGCACTGGATGTACAGGATTTCTGGAGACGCTGGCACATGACACTTTCCCGTTTCTTTAGGGATTATGTGTACATCCCTCTTGGCGGCAATAGAAGAAGTATGCCCAGGTCCTATTTTAATATCTTAGTGACCTTTATTATCGGAGGGATATGGCACGGTGCCGGCTGGCTTTTTATGTTGTGGGGATTTCTGCACGGTATTGCCAATATGATCAGCCGGTGGGCAAAAACGCTGAATATAAAATTAAATATGTTCGTCGCCTGGTTCTTGACGTTTAATTTTATCAATTTAACATGGGTCATCTTCCGTTCAAAAGATATGGGAACTGCCATGAATATTCTTTCCAGCATGTTCGATCTTTCTAAAAAAGGTTCAAGTATCAGTTCTTTGGCCTTCCTGTTTATTTTAGCAGGATTTGTCATTACCCTCGGATTTAAGAATTCCAATGAGATCACGCAAAAGGTGACTCCCTCTTACCGGTGGGCGGCCCTTATCGGTTTATTGTTTGGTCTTTCCATGCTTTTTATGACACGTAGATCTGAATTCTTATATTTTCAATTTTAGGGACTACTCATGAACAAAAAGAATATTGCTGCCCGCCCTGATCCATGGATCGATTTAAAGTACAGTCTGACCTTTTGCGCCTGTGCTTTATTGATCTTGCTTCCTGTTGCTTTGATCAATTTTATTTACGATCCCGGCGAGATTTATTTTCAAAGAATGGTGAAAGACAAATACGCCGACGATTATGCCAAGATGCTATTATCTTCCGATGTGGGGGTCAAAGAATCAACGAATGAACGCATCGTCAAAGCACACATGGCCCAGCATGCCAGTCCCTATAAAACCGTTATTTTCGGCTCCAGCCGCATCATGCAATTAAGCCCTCTACACATGCCCAATTTCCAAAATTATTTTCCGGCCCCTGCCCTGAACCTGGGGGCATCTGCATGGACCATTGAAGACACCTTGATATTTACGCACATCTTATTGCATAATGACACGATCCCCCAAGCCATCGTGATCAGTGTAGATCCCTGGACCTTGCGGTGGAATTTGTCACCTAGCTATTTAATCTTGGAAGACCATTTTAAGGGGATGTTAGATGAGCTTGGTATTAAAAAAACAACTCAAAAGCCTGAGCACTATTTAATTAAATTATTGACCAATTCTATCAGTTATAACTATTTCGTTCAAAGTCTCAAGCGTTTATCCGACCCGTCTTTTAATATTATCCCAAAGAATGATTTTAAAGACTGGCCCCAGGCCAATGCAGCTGATTTCGTTAATGGATTTGATTTTGATCAGGGTTACGATTATCAACTTACCCTCAAAGACGGGGCCCGGTTGTTCAGTAAAGAAAATGTTTGGGAGATGATTTATGATTATAATCAGGGGCATGTCGGCTACATTGGCCAACAAGGCGCTTATTGGGATGACAATGCCGTTGATGTTTTTGAGAAATTGATCAACTACGTCCAAAAAAAAGGGATCAAGGTCTATTTCGTGTTATTACCCTTTAGCCCATTAGTATATGATGGACAGCACACGGCAGACCAAGACAGGTTCCTTGCTGTAGAGCAGAAAATAAGGGAAATTGCCTCAAGGAACAATATCAAAGTATTCGGCACCTATGATGCTCAAAAAAGCCATATGCAGGCAACTAATTTCTTCGACTTCCAACATCCCCGGCCAAGCACTTTAAGGAATTTTGATTTCAGTCACTGATGCATTATCAATGCCCAAAAATAGGGTTGTGCTTTACAATCCATCTAGCCTCACCTAAAATGCCTTTATGTCTTTTTTAAAACAGCACGCCAAATGCCTCATTTTATTATCCGTTCTTGGTGTTGGCATTCTCATCACAGCTCCATATACGAATTATCAGGATTACCTGGCCCAAGGTGACCATGGCAGGGACCTTTATGCTGCCCAAGCGGTTTATCGGGGAGAACTGCCGTATAAAGATTTCTGGTGGGTTTACGGTCCGCTCATGCCGTATTATTACGGTCTCTTCTTTAAGGTCTTCGGCGTTCAGATCAGTAGCATGATATTAGGGGAACTCCTCCTTCGGGTCCTGGGCGGCATTCTTATTTGTCTGGCCATGATGGAAGTCGCCTCTTCTACAACGGCCTTTTTTTGCGCCTGCTGGTTTATGCTTTTCCAACAGGATTTTTTCTTTACCTATAATCATATCGGCGGTATCGTCATGATCCTGGGCGTGGCTTTCTGTCTCCTGTCTTATATCCAGAAAAATTCATTAAAAGCAGCTTGGGGCGCCTTGGCTTTTATTTTTACATTATGTCTGATCAAGATCAATTTTGGCCTAGCTGCTTTAGCCGTGACTATGATCACCATTGGAGCTTGCGATTATGTGCGACGTATTCCTGTCAATACGGCTAAAAAACTTCTTTTTACTGCTGCTCTCCTCGGAATCCCTCTCTTAGTTTATATTATTTACTGGTCCTTGCTCAAGGGCCTGTCTGTCATGGAAATACGCGAATGCCTTCCTTATATGGAAGGTGACCAGCCTTACAGCATAAGCCCGTGGGTGGCAGTCATTAATTTTCTACTGATCATTTATCATGTGATCACATCCAATCTGACACTTTTTATCTTTACCATCATTATCAACGCCAGTGCCTTGCGTTGTATTTATCTATTCATCAAAGACCGGCTGCCCCCCGCACGTAAGATCACCTTGCTTTTGAGCTTAGGCATGCTTTGCCTATTTTACGTCGCCAATTCTCATGAGTATCTTAAAAGCGGGGTTCTTTACCGCTCTTTCTGGTCCCAGCCAATAAGCATACTGATCTCTTTCTTGTTATTAGATATCGCGAGCTTAAGCATCCCTAAAATTGCACGTAAAATAATCTTCACATGTTTACTGGGTCTGGTCATTTATGCTTGGTTTCTCGTTGGCCATAAGCTCAACGCAGCAAAAACAGAAAACCAATACTTATCCATGCCCCGGGGGAATATTTATATCACCAATTCTCCCTCGTGGATCGCGACTGTCCAACAGACCACGGCATTCTTGGATAAAACACTAAAACCAAATGAACTTTTCTTTGCGCTACCCTATGATTGCCTTTATTATTACCTGACTGATAAGAAAACGCCGACACGCCAGCTGATCTTCTTTGAACACATAAAAATACCAACGGACCAAGAACGCTCTGTGATCGCTGAATTAGAAAAAAACCACGTCAATTATGTCTTGCTCTCCAGCCGGGCTTTTGCTCACCAGGAATATGGATTAGGCTTCTTGGGGACAACCTATTGCCCATTAATTGGAAAATATATTCAGGACAATTTTGTGGCTATAGCGCGTTTCGGTGACTGGAAAAATGAGCCGGGTTGGGCTTGGAACCATGGGACTTTGATCTTCAGGCGTAAAGGGATATGAAATTCAACTCGAAAACTATATTTTTACTTTTAACCATCCTGATGTCAGCACTTTTTGTCTGGCCTGAACTGAATTTTCAGGACTTGCTTTCCCAAGGCGATCATGGACGGGACTTGTATGCTTTTGACGCGGTAACGCATGGAAAATTGCCTTACAAGGATTTCTGGTGGGTGTATGGCCCCCTCATGCCGTATTATTACGGCCTGTTCTTTAAGATCTTCGGAGTACATATAACAAGCGTGCTCCTGGGAAGGGCCTTGCTGGCCATTGTCTGTTCTGTCTTTTTTTATTTATCCGCAACCTGCTTGATGTCACCGGGCCTGGCCTTTTTAGCATCGGCCTGGTTTACCCAGAGCCGTCAGGAATTTTTCTTTACCTATAATCATATCGGCGGCATTGCTGCGGAATTGATCATTGGCTTCTGTCTTTTGTCCTATATCCGAAATGGGACCTTGCGTTTTCTATGGATCGCCCTGATCGTTGATTTTATCCTGGGATTGATCAAGATCAATTTTGGCCTGGCAGGTTTAGTTGGTATTGTGTTAAGTGTCCTGTTGATTGATTTCGTCAAAAAATATCCTTTCGATGATCAAAAGAAGAAATTTTATTTCTTTGCCGCAGGTGCCGTCCCCTTGGGCCTGGGCATTATTTACTGGCTGCTTCTTGGTGGTCTGCCGTTTTACGCCATACGCCAATGCATGCCTTATTTCGGTGATGATCAGCCCTATCATGCCTCCGTTTTGCAAACCGTCCCCTATTACCTAGCCCAGCATTGGCTGACGCTGATCCGTACACGCTTCGGTATCCCCATCGGCATTGTCCTGCATGGATGCACTTTGTTAAGTGTATATCTATTGATAAGTAAAAAAATCGAGGAAACTTACCGGCAGAACGTATTACTGGCTCTGGCTATTATCTGGATTTTCTTTGTTCTCTATTTCCATGAATTTTTAGTCAGCGGCGTGTGGTACCGCACCTATTGGTCTGCTCCTTTTCTGGATCTCTTTCATTTTGTGATGATCGCCGTGGCCTTTACCTTCATCCTGAAATTCCTGCGGATATTGATCATGATATTCTTAGGAGGGTTGGCAGCATTGGGGATCGTGGCGCATATCGGTATGATCGAGAGCCAAAAACAACCTTACCGTTATCTGAATATGGATCGGGGTCATATTTACGTCGGCAATGAGCCTCAATGGACAGACACGGTCAATCGCGTCACCGACTATTTAAACACTACCCTTAAAAAGGATGATCTATTTTTCGCCCTACCCTATGACTGCCTGTACTATTATTTGACCGGCAAAGAAAGTCCCACGCGCCAGCTGATCTTCTTTGACCATATCAAAATACCGCCGCAACAGGAGGTCTCCGTAATCAGCGAATTGGAAAGCAAAAAGATTGGTTATGTTTTAATGTCCAGCCGCATCATATCCCCGGAAACAGGTTTAGGTATCTTCGGCAGAACCTACTGTCCTTTGATCGGACAATATGTTCACGACGAATTCGTCCCCTTGATCCGCCAAGGCGGAGACTGGACCCAGCCGCCCGGTTGGGCCAATAATCACGGGGTAATTATCCTTAGAAGAAAATAAAAGCTTATTGATTATGGTGGGAAAAGTGGTGCGTGGCTACTTTTTCATGAATACGTTTTTCTGCCTTACCCAGGCTATTAAGAATGGCTTCAACTGTCAATGGCTTAATGAGGTAATCGATGGCGTCTTTCTCAAAGGACTGAACGCACACTTCTATGGTGGGATTACCTGTAACAACGATAACTTCAGTATTTAAATTAATTCTGCGAATTTCCTTCAAGAACTCCATCCCGTTCATGTTAGGCATGAAGATATCGCAAATAACTATATCCACTTTATTTTCAACGGCTTTCATCGATCCTTCCTGGCCGTTTACTGCAGTCAAAACAACATATCCCCTGCGCTTTAAAATATTGCTTAAACGTTCTCTGACGTCAAGATCATCATCAACAATAAGGACTTTAAACGCTTGTTCTGATCCCTTCATAAAAACACCCTTCTAAAAGCAAAGGTCCTGTTTAATTAAGCGTCAACGTTATAATTAAGCGTACCATATTTATTTTAAAAAAACCAATCACTGCCCCCTCTTCCATTTGATATCAATATTTTCATCGTAAGAGTCAACATCGACGCATAACTTATCCGTCCCACAGCCCCAGGCCTTAATCACGTGTCCATCCGGCCCGCTGGCTGATGGCCCGCTGAAGCCTGGCCCTGTTTTTACAATTACCGTCAATGGTACGGATAATTTTTCTTTCGAACCATTATTATGTAAAACAAAATCAACGGAATCCGCGGTCAATGCTTTGGTTTCGATCGTAGTTCGTGAACGTAATGACATGTACTCAAAAACATTTGAAAATGTGTCCACCCAAACATCATCTGATCTGGAATGGATGTATGATAAATAGGCCTCCAGGAACTCCGGAGTGATCGATTTGAATGACCTCATACTTGTCTTTTCTGTCACGCCATGACATTTCGCAACAAGCCATAATTGCCGCTTCACTCCAATATCAACCAATCGTTTAGCTGTATCAATGGAAACATAATGTCCCCCGATAACAATCTCGACGGTCCTATTATAAAAAGACCGTAAAAACTCTGATGTGCGAACGGCTTTGTGTGATCTTAAAGCCCTGCTTACGGCCTCATCCGTATAACTATCATGAGGAAATACATAGGTTGTTACTTTATGAACAATATTCTTCTCGATGGTTTCCTGAGCTTGGTCTATGGCCACATCAAAATCATCACCATGTAAATTCTTGGAATCACGGTGATACATGGAATGGTTAGCAATTTCAAAACCGCGATTAGCCGCGTCCCTCCATTCTGCCCAGCTGCCCCAAAAAGGATCATTGCTTTTATCCGCCACAAATCCGGCAACAACCGGGATGGTGGCCCGATACCCATATTTTTCAAAAGTTGGCAGGGCCTTATAGACATTAGCTTCTCCGTCATCGAACATAAAAGATATGGCCATCTTCTTATTCTCAGGGAAATTAGCCAAGAAAACATTATCCGGGGATTCTTCCAGAGGTATTTGATCAAGATCCGCATCGTCAATGGTACTTACGATGTTATTAAAATTCGGGTACGAACGTCCGGCAAGGGTCAGGGTATCGAACATCTTTTGTTCCTGCCCCATCATCAGATATATTTTAGTAAGCAGAATATACGGTTTGGCGTCTATCGGAAAAATATCAATGGATGTTTTGCAATCCTCAATGGCGCCCTTGATATCTTTTTTCTTAAGGGCTTCAATAGCAAGCTTCGCCACTTTCACCGAAACTTCCGCGCTCTTTATCAGGTATTGGTGCCTTGAATATTTACAACTTTTTAATTCCTGATACGGGTCGTAATTGCATTCTCGGTGCCCGCAAAACCAGCCGATGGCAAGCAAAATTACCGCGAGCAATATGCCGCCTATTGCCAGAAAATATACATTCTTATTAACCGGTTTATTGACAACTAGTTCTTGGGAGAGATCTTGTGCTTTAGGAAGCGGGTCTTTCCGAGGAGATTTATTAGAATTCTTTTTAGATTTCTTCATTTATTCAATATTATGATTTGGAATACTTAAATTTACAAATAAAAACCGGGACATATTAAATTATGAATTAATTCAATGTGTCCCGGTTATTTATCACTTACTGCATATTTTTATTTTGAGGATTTCCACCGTCGGCCGGCTTTTCTTCTGGTAAAGGCTTTTTAGCCTTTGGCTTGGGTTTAGCTTTTGGTTTTGGCTTTGACTTTAACTTAGCCTGAGCAGCAGAATGGGACAACGGTTTATTATGTTGTGCTATGCCCGGATGCTTAGATGCTGGGGCATTCTTAAGAGGATTCTTAAGAGCATTTTTATTAGAGCTTAAAGGCTTCGTCTTAATATAAGGCGCACCTGCTTTTTTAGCCGTCACCACTCCCTTGCCTTTAAATACTCCGGGTCTTGCGGTAGCAGCAATAGCTGGTTTACCATGATTCGCAGAAGCTCTTAGTGCCGGATTTTTGCGGGCCGCCTGCACATGTTTTTTCTGTTCTGCGGTCACCGGAATATGCTTTTCCTTCATAGCAACTTTTTCTTCAGGCGTTGGCTGGGCTTGAACGCCACCGGGTCCACCATTAACGCTAGAAAAATTATTAGTCGTGTTGTTAGTCGTATTATTTGTAATATTCGTAACATTTGTAACGTTTGTCACATTCGTCGTGTTACCGCCGCCATTTTGATGGTCCCTATCGTGATGATCCCTGTCATGATGATCTCCACGCCAGCCACTGTCTCTGCCGCCAAAACTGATACTTACGAAAACTCCATTGTTCCAGGCACCACCATAGTAACCATGGCCTTCATAACCAAAGCCATAATTAATACCGCCATAAAAACCGATATGCGGTCCCCAGTAGCCATCGCTAAAGACATACACGCCATGTCTCCAATGCCAATAACCAGGGGTCCATAAATACCCAGGTGTAGGTGCCGCGACCCATGTGCCCGGAACCCAGTAATAATCCATCAAAAAATGGTCATACGCCCAATATCCCGGAGTCCATATATAGCTGGGATCCGGAGCATCAGGCTGTACATAGACAGGCAATGCTGGAGGAGGAACTGTAATTACCGTCGTTGCCTGAGGCAAACCCGCCCCATACATAACCTTAAGCTGTGCTACGCTGGGAAATTGAGCATAAAACTCCCCTTGCGGCCCAACAAAACCGGTTCCGGATTGCTGAATAACAACGGCTGTATACCCGCCCTGGGTGTTAGGCACATTCACTGTAAAAGAATTGCCGCCTGCATAAGATAACTGGGTGAAAACTAATAAAACCGTTGAAAACAAAATAATAATTAAATTTTTTAAGCCTATTCTTTTTAACATATGTCCTCTTAGATTATTTTAAAATATGATTTCAGCTACTATATCACAATGTGGCTTCCAAAGGCCATCCTTTTCTTGCGTACCTTTGTACCTTTCTCTTTATAATCAGCCAACTGCAGGATGAAATACCAGAAATCTTTCTCGGAAAGGCCTGATTTCATGGCACACAATAATGCGGACGTGAGCACAAGCTTCTTTTTGGGGTCACGGGGGTTTCTGTGATTAAAAACGCAATACCACGGGCTTCTCGGATTGGTTACATCAAGGGGCATTTTGGTGTAATAACAAATATAGCCGTACTTGCGTATATAGCACCAGATATCTTCTATGGTTGCCGCTGGTACACTCTCATAGATTAAGCGAAAGTTTATTTTTGCACAGTCAGGACAGAACTTTTTACGATTGTTTGGAAGCCGCTTACCGCAACCATAACAGCTCCCGCTGTAGACGCTTGTGCAGTCCTGCTCAACCATTAAATCAAGATCATCTTCCAGCAAATAATCCCGGTCCCAATAGCGCAGCTTTTTCTTTATTACCTTGGTATGCTTGCGTATAAAGCTGGCAAACTGCCTGACATAAAACCAAAATTCATCTTCAGAAAGGTCCGATTTCATTATATTTAACAGGTATGAGGTCAACACGACCTTCCTTGGATCACGCGGCGCCCAATGATCAAGGACACAGTACCACAGGCTTTTGGGATCATCCGTGTCAAGAAGCATCCCTGTGTAATAACAAACATAGCCGTACTTGCTTACATAATCCAAAATTTGTTTTATCACTTTATGCGGTAAGTGCGCTAATCGATGGACGAATTTTAAACATCTGGTGCAATACCTAAAATTTTGGGCATGAACCGGCCTACCGCAGAGGGTGCATTTCTTTTTGCGTTTGGTGAGGGTTTTGGACATATTCAAATTGACTTTAAAAATCTTTTAATATCATCATGGTTACCGGCTAAGATAAATTCTACTAAATTCTTCTGCCACCTAAAGAGGATCCTGGTCTTAATTCCTTTACGCACCTCCCAATAGAGGCCCTGCAACCGTTTTAAGCCGATTCCTTGATGCAGAGGGCGATCTTGAGAGAGAATATCGATCAAATAAAGAGTAATGCTTTTAATTTCTTCCTTATCGTCAGAATTTAAAGCTTTAATTGAACGTTCAAAAGAAGGCTTGAATTCAAATCTCATAAAGACTTAATAAAATTCTTTGCCCCATCAACTGAATTAAAAGTTTTTCCTTTTTCTGCGGCTAATTTCTCAATCTTTTGCCATTCCTTAGGAGTATATGGAGATTTAGCGGTTACTTGGCACGGGACTAAAACAATGCCTTCTTTTGTAATGCTAAAACCTACGGCCTCACCTTCTTTGAGATGCAACAGCTTACGAATGCGGTTAGGGATGGTTACTTGACCTTTACTGGTGATTTTAGCTGTTTCTAAAATAGTCATGTTCCTTACCTCCTTACTTTCTTACTTAGAGTATACCATCCTGAAACAGCTTGTCAACTTTCCATAATCTTAAGATTTCTTCTCCCCCAAAAACTCTACATGCAAATGGCTTTAATTATTGGGGAGAGGTCAGCCTCATTGACATACTTTGAACCTTCACCAACACGTATTAAATAAAAAGCCATATTCCCCCTATTTGTGCCCAAAGCACCTATAGTGATTTTCTAAGATTCCTGCACTTGATTCTTTAACCAGTCTTTAATGATAGCTGTAGCACTATTTGATGAAGAGTATTCGTTATATAACTTCTGCAGAATATCTGTAGGCATAGACTTTAATTTGTCTGATTTTAATATTAAACACTCTCTTTGTAAAAGATGCATAAACCCTAATTCATAAGCAACGTTTGGATTGTGAGTGGATAAACCTTCCGTTGGAGAATCAAAAATCGCAACTCCATATTGGCAACAAAGTAAACACGCAATTGGATTGTACAAATCATCAGTGATTTTATTTTCATTTGCAATAATTGGATTGAATCTTTTATCATTACTCTCAAAATTTTTTATTTCATTCATAACATTCTTAATTATATTATTCGAGCTTTTTGCATAACGAGTCATAATAAATACATTGTGATCGAAAGGATATTGTTGTAAGAATTTCTTTATATTAGTTTTCCATCCAATTAACGATTTAGGCATTAATTGAATTAAAACATCCGGGACTTCCTCTAGAAATTTAACTTGCCCCCCTATCCCCTGTTCAATAAATGATTCCTTGGGCGTTCCCGCTTTAATCTCTTCAATTTGTATTTTTGAAACAATTTCAGTCTTAACAGTCCGTAGATTTACATTAAATTTACTTTTTAATACCCTTTTATTTGCATCTCGGGCTACGTACTCTAAATACGTATCAATTTTCTTTAACGAATGAGAATTTGTATAAAAAGAGGCGACATAACTTCTTATAGCACACCATGTCTCTAAAAGCTGACATAATCTTTCCTTTAAACTATCATCTTTTAAAGTTTTAGAAGATACCCTTTTAATTTCAATAAGAATTGCATCAATTTCTAAAATGAAGCTCTTTAACTTACTCATTGTTCTTATTCTTTTGATTAATTAAATTTTCTACGGTTTCCTCTCCTGTCGTTGTTAAAGTAAATAGCCTCTTCCCTTCATCTTGTCCAGAACCCATCATGAGTCCCTGCTGAACTTGCTTTGCAACTGTGTCGCTTATATTAGTAAAAGAAACTTGTTTTGCCTGCCTGTTTAATTCAGTCAAATCATTAGTAGAGAAATTTTCTTTATTTTGGTACTTCTCAATATAATATCCCAAAATAAGTGCTCGATCAGGCTGTCCTTTAGGAGCTATTTTCTTTATAAATTCTGCGGGTGAATGAGGCTTAGTTGGTTTAGATTCATCTTCTTTTACTTGATTAGGTAACTGAGCCTTAGTAATATTGCCGTACTTTTTCAATAATTCATCCAGTTTTTCCTCCGCATATTTCTCTTCACCCGAAACTTCAACACTAAAATTACCATATTGAACTTTTAACGTAACTTTCTCCATTTTTTCCCCTTTCTAAAATAATTTGTTTTAAACAAAGTCTGATCCCATATCAAAGACGAAAGTCATTATACTCTAATTATTTACGGAGACAAATTTTTATACTAAGGCAGGAAATACGGTAGGTGTCCAAAAAGTGTCCAAGTTTTGGTCAAAACCATACCAAACCATATCAACCAGTATCAATAAAAAATCCCCGCTTTATATAGCGAGGACTTGAAAATTGGCGGGGTCGACGAGATTTGAACTCGCGGTCTTCAGCGTGACAAGCTGATGTGTTAACCAGCTACACCACGACCCCGTATTTGAAGCGCTATCTTAATGTTTGTTGTGCTGTTTGTAAAGAAAAAAACTGGTGGGCCGATTTTTTAAATGGTGGGCAAGGAAGGACTTGAACCCTCAGCCTTCTCTGTGTAAGAGAGATGCTCTAACCAGTTGAGCTACTTGCCCGCTATAATTTTTTATACAGCCTACTATTAAAACGGCTATAAGTAAAATAAATAATTAAACCAATGACCAGCCAGATAAAAAGACGCCACCATGTTTCATAATCAAGCGAGGTCATCATTGCCAAACAAACCAGAATACCAAGGATTGGAAACAGCGGAAAATAGGGAACACGAAAAGACCTTGGGATTTCAGGATGGGTATTACGCAAAACCATGACCCCACCGCAGACGATGATAAAGGCCAATAGCGTCCCGATGGACGTCATGTTCCCCAATTTAGAAATTGGAAAAAAGCCGGCAAAAAAACCTGTAAAAACCATAAAGAGCAAATTGGACCGCCACGGGGTGCGCCATTGCGGATGGATATCAGAAAAGAGTTTCGGCAAAAGTCCGTCGCGCGACATGGCATAAAAAATACGTGACTGCCCTAAAAGCATGACCAGGATGACCGAAGTAAATCCGCCGATGATCCCCAGCTTGATCAACACATGCAGCCATGGATACGGCGTCAGATTAATGGCCGTGGCCACGGGCGCTGCGTCCCCCTTCATCAATTTATAATTCAGCATGCCGGTCAAAACAGATGAAAACAGAATATAGATGACAGTGCAAATGATCAAGGAACCGATAATTCCCCGAGGAATGTCCCTCTGCGGGTTCTTTGCTTCCTGGGCTGCGGTCGAAACCGTATCAAATCCGATATAGGCAAAAAATATGATCCCTGCCGCGCGCATGATGCCGCTAAAACCAAATTCTCCAAAATTGCCGGTATTAGGCGGTATGAACGGCACATAATTACTTGCCTTGAGATAGTGACAACCCACCGCAATAAAGGTCACCACCACCGCCAATTTAATAACCACGATCACATCATTGACGATGGACGATTCTTTAATACCAATCATTAATAAAACAGAAATAATAACAATGATCAATATTGCCGGGACATTGACGATGCCATGCACTTGACTTCCGTCAGCAAGGGTGATCAAAGGATCATAATAACAAGCCGCGAAGCGTGCCGGAATATGGATACCGAAATCCTGCAAGAAAGAACCCACATATCTTGACCAGCTTACGGCCACCACTGAGGACGCCACCGCATATTCTAAAACCAAATCCCAACCGATGATCCAGGCGATGAATTCGCCCATGGTCGCGTAAGCATAGGTATACGCAGAACCGGCCACCGGTATCATAGAAGCCAGTTCGCTATAGCACATACCCGCAAAGGTGCAGCCAATGGCTGCCACTACAAAAGAAAGGACCACCGCAGGCCCTGCATTTTCAGCCGCGGCAATGCCGGTCAGCGAGAACAAACCCGCACCGATGATAGCCCCAATCCCTAAGGACACTAAATTAAGCGCCCCTAAGGAACGCTTCAATTGAAATTCCCCGCCTTCGGCAGCCTCGATCAAATCATTGATCGGTTTTTTGATAAATAAGTTCATTACTCAATCCCTGGATTCCCGACAAAAACATTCGGGAATGACAATTTTTAACTCTTTTTCATTTCTTCTAAAATATGCAGTGCAGCGCTTCGCGGGGACTGGGCTTGAATGATCGGACGTCCCACCACTAAAAAATTACTCCCTTGTTGAATGGCAACAGCTGGTGTCGCTACCCTTTTTTGATCATTTAAAGATGCCTCTGCAGGTCTGATGCCCGGCGTTACTATTAAAAACTTCGGACCTAATTCCCGACGGATCAGGGCCGCTTCTTCAACAGAAGCCACCACACCATCTAATCCCGCTTCTTGGGCTAAGCGTGCACGCTCCAGGACCAGGGCTTCTACGTGAGCATCCTTGGCTGTACTGGTCAACACCGTGACACCCACGATCAATGGCCGTGTTACCCCCAAAGCCTTAGCCTGTTCTTGGGCTGCTTGCACGGCCGCCTCAAGCATTTCCTTGCCACCGCAGGTATGCACCGTCAGCATATAAATCGGTGCAAAATCAGGATCGTGCGTCGGGCTGACACTTAATGACACCGCACTTTTAACCGCGGAAGCCACGGTATTAGGAATATCGTGGAACTTCAAGTCCAAGAAAACTTTTTTGCTCTTTGACTGCAAATAACGGGTAATGAAAGGGCCGTGAGCCGTGAACATTTGACTGCCCACTTTAAACACTTCGACGGAATCATCCACATCATCAATCAAACGACGGGCTTTTTCAAAAGTCTCCATATCCAAAGCTAGTATCAATTGGGCTTTATTCATTTTTTTAAACTCCCGATGATCTCGCGGATATCGCTGATCTTATTTTCTTTCATATAAGATTCAATCCCCTCTAAAACATCAATAGGCGCACGGGGATTGATGAAATTGGCTGTTCCGACGGCGATCATCGAGGCACCGGCCATAAGGAATTCCAAGGCATCTGACGCTGTCATAATGCCCCCCATGCCGATGACAGGGATTTTTACTTGAGACACGACTCTCTGTACCATGTAAAGCGCGATAGGCCTGATAGCAGGGCCGGACAACCCGCCGGTAAAATTCCCGATACGGCTTTTGCGTGTTTTGACATCAATGGCCATGGCGGTAAATGTATTGACCAAGCTCACTGCATCAGCTCCGCCCTCTTGGGCCGCTTGAGCGATCTCGGCGATATCTGTTACGTTAGGCGATAGTTTAGCAATGATAGGAAATTTGGAAAGTGACTTTACCTTTTTAACCAACTGTCTCGTGGCCACAGGGTCCTGGGCCACCAAAACTTTATGATTAAGATTAGGGCAGGACAAATTTAATTCTATCGCCGAGATCCCCTCTTGATGATTTAATTTTTCAATGATGCCGACAAATTGCTCTTCATTGTGCCCTAAAATACTGATGATCAAAGGCACCCCGATCTTTTTTAAAGCCGGTAATTTAGCAGCTATAAATCCGTCAATGCCCGGGTTCTCAATACCGATGGCATTGATCATTCCCGACGGTGTTTCGAAGATACGTACCGGCGGATTACCTACCTGCGGATGAAAGGTCACCGTCTTGGGGACAATGGCCCCAAGCTTCTTTACTTCCTCAAGATTATAATAACGCTCCGCATGTCCGAAGGTGCCGGACGCCACGGTCACCGGGTTCTTAAAAGTTACATTAGCTATTTTGACGGATATATTCATTAATGAAATATTATTTCATCCAGATTAAATGCCGGGCCATCGTGGCAAACTGTTTTAAACCCATGCTTGGTCTCGATCGAACATCCCAAACATGCTCCCAAGCCGCAGGCCATGATCTCTTCACTGGCAGCCTGGCCTAAAATGCTATGCTTTGCTCCAAAGGCCTGTACGGCTTTCATCATGGGATGAGGCCCGCAGGTATAAATAAATGCTGTTCCGGGATTTTTATTGATCTTATCAAACAAAACGCTCACACGTCCTTTGGCGCCGACAGAACCATCATCGGTGGCAATGTGGACCTTGACCCCGTTGTCCTTAAATTCCTTCATCGGATACACATGCCTGCGGTCGCGGCCGCCATAGAGCAATAAAAGGTCGTATTTTTTCTTTTTAAGCAGATCAGAAAGTATGAGCATCGGCGCCACCCCGATGCCGCCGGCGATCATCACAACCTGCTTTGTCCCCTCAGGCGGCATTGCAAAAGGAGTCCCCAATGGCCCCAGAACGTCCACCGTGTCCCCTTTTTCCTTTAAAGAAAGCAGCCGAGTACCGGGACCGACCACATCATAAAAGATCTCGACGTATTTCTGGGCACGATAAACGCTAAAAGGACGGCGAAAAAAAGGCTGTAGGCCTTCTTCATTGGTACGGATATGCACAAATTGTCCGGGTTTGACTTCACGACTCAGATCAGGGGCATCAAAAACCATGCGCCAATATTGGGCCGAAAGCTTTTCGTTGACGAGAACTTTGTATATATTTTGTAGTTTATCCATTTTAAAAAGATTGCTTCGCTTCGCTCGCAATGACACGAGTATATCATTATTTTTGGCAATGCCCACAATAAAATGTACTCCTGCCTGCCTGAGTTATGCGCTGTACCGGTTTCTTGCAGCGAGGACAGGGTAACCCCTGGCGGGCGTACACCGACAGCCGTTCGTTAAATCGGCCCTTTTGACCGTCGCCGTCACGATAATTACGCATGGACGAACCGCGATAAGCGATCGCCTCCTTAAGGACCTCAATGATATAACGATGCAAGTTCTTACACTCCGGTACGCTGATCCGGCGGGCCTGCTGTTTGGGATCTAACCGGCTGCGAAACAATATCTCACAAGCATAGATGTTCCCTATCCCTGCCACAAAGGTATGATCGAGCAAAACATTCTTGATAGGACGAATTGTTTTTTGGAAAGCCGCACGCATAAAAACAGGGGTAAATTCTTTTGAAAAAGGCTCGGGCCCCAAAATATTAAAATGTTTGACCTCGTTTAAATGGGCAACCACGCGCAATTGACCAAAACGCCTCTGATCATTATATAAAAGCATCCTGCCGTCAGAAATATTAAAAGTAAGCCTGGTGTGCTTGTCTGGGGAGCCGTTGACAATGAGCTGGCCGGTCATCATCAGTTGAATGATCAAGAATTCACCTGACGCTAAATGAACGATCACCGCCTTGCCCCGGCGGGTGATCTTATCAATAGGTTGATTTTTGATGCGACGGATGAAATCTTCTTTTTTCTGTCGTATCAAAAGCGTATCGTGGACGATCACATGAGAGAAAATCTTGCCCTGAAGGGAACGGCTTAGATCGCGGACAATGGTTTCAACTTCGGGAAGTTCAGGCAAGACCCCCTCTTTCTTGCTCGTCGTAGGCTTAATGTGCTAGCTGTAGCTTCTTGATCAATTTTTTAATTTTCTCTTCTGCGTCAGCAATATTCTTCACTTCGATCATGCCCTCAATGTTCCAATTACCCATATCAATGACCGGCCGTCCATAGACCAGCCCATAACAAATCTCGGAATTGGTGCCAAAGCTTCCGGGCAAAGCAATGATGATATCCCCCGAACAGGCCACGATCGTGTTGCGCGCGTAACCAATGGAAGTAGGCAAGGCAATATCGATATATGAGTTAGCATCCCTCTTATCTTTGCCGGGCAATACGCCGATAGTCAGGCCTCCGGCCATTCTCGCCCCCTTGGCCGCTGCTTCCATGGCCCCTCCCAAACCGCCGCAGACCAAGACACAGCCTAATTCAGCGATCATTTTTCCGACGGATTCTGCCAAATCCTCAACCTTTGAACTGACACTGCTTCCGCCGATAACGGATATGATGACCTTTTGTTTCCGCATAATAATCCTTCCTTAAGAAAAACGCGCCTAGCGGGATTCGAACCTGCACCAGCAGCTCCGGAGGCTGCTGCCCTATCCATTAGGCTATAGGCGCAAATGTTTAGACCCGGTACACTATTTTCCCGCCGCAGATGGTATATTCGACCCGGCCATAGAGTTTGCGGCCGACGAAGGGGGAATTCTTGCTTTTGGATACGAACCCTTCCTTGGTGACTGTCCATTCACGATCCGGATCTATGATCGTGATATCCGCGTCAAACCCCTGCTTGATCGTTCCTTTGCTCGTCAAACCTACAATACGGGCAGGCGCGCTGGACATTTTATCAACCATTTTCGGTAAGTCAATAATTCCCGGTTTAACCAATTCTGTGATGGTCAACCCCAGGGACGTCTCCAGGCCGATCAACCCAAAGGGAGCTCCGTCAAAACCTACTTCCTTATCTTCTTTGGTATGCGGGGCGTGGTCCGTCACGATGCAATCAATGGTACCGTCGGCAATAGCTGCTTTGATGGCATCCACATCTTCTTGGGTACGCAAAGGCGGCGAAACCTTGGTGGAGGTGTCAAAACAGCTGCAGGCTTCATCTGTCAGAACAAAATGATGCGGACAAGCCTCAGCCGTCAATTTAATGCCTTGGGATTTAGCAAAACGTATAAGCTCGCAAGATCGCTTGAGCGACATATGCGCCAGGTGCACACGGGCCCCCAAATAAAGAGCGATCTCAATGTCACGGGCCACGATCACGGTCTCGGCAATGCCCGGATCACCTTTTAAACCCAATCTCGTCGATACGATACCTTCATTCATCACCCCGCCGGCACTAAGCAAATTGTCCTGGCAATGCTCAATGATCAAAACATCCAGCATCTTGGCATATTCCATGGCCAGCCGAAAGAGACGGCTATTAATAACGGATTTTCCATCGTCGGAAAAAGCCAGACAGCCCGAGGCTTTAAGTTCTGCCATGTCTGTTAATTCCACATCCTGCTGGCCCTTGGTGATAGCCCCGATGGGATAGACATTGCATAACCCCACCCTTTTGGCTTCACGGATAATGAACTCCACAACCATGGCATTGTCAATGACCGGGTTGGTATTAGGCATACACATCACAGACGTGAATCCGCCCTTGACCGCCGCACGGGAGCCGGTTTCAATGGTTTCTTTGTCTTCACGTCCCGGTTGGCGAAAATGGGTGTGGATATCGATAAGCCCTGGTATGACCTTTTTACCTGCGGCATCAATAGTCTCATGATTTCCAGACGCTATGCTGGAAGCAATTTGGGTGATCCTACCCTCTTCGCATAAAATATCCTGAGGCTTGTCACCCATTTTATCCGCGTTGACGATGATGGCATTCTTTATCAATAGTCCCATAGTTTACTCCGTTTTTGTGCCCAGCACCAAATACAGCACCGCCATGCGCACGGCAACTCCGTTGGTTACTTGATCAAGGATCACCGATTGCTTGCCGTCAGCAACATCCGCGGATAATTCCACCCCGCGGTTAGTCGGCCCCGGATGCATGACGATCAAGTTGTCGCTGCCTTCGCTTAATTTGGTCTGATTCAAACCAAAGAGCCTGGAATATTCGCGCATGGAAGGCAAGAACTTATCCTGCTGACGCTCTTTTTGCAGTCGCAAAGCAATGATGGCATCTGACTGTTTTAAAACTTTCTTAAGATCATAACAAATCTCGACACCCATGGCCTCGATACCGCGCGGCATTAAGGTCGCAGGGCCGCAAACAGTGACCTTTGCCCCCAGCTTGGTCAGCCCCCAGATATTAGAACGCGCCACCCTTGAATGTAAAATATCCCCAACGATACCGACCTTCAACCCTTCAATACGGCCAAATTTTTCCTGCATGGTGAACATATCCAAAAGGGCCTGGGTCGGATGTTCCCGGCAGCCGTCCCCGGCGTTGATCACCGAGCACTTAAGCCCTTCCGCCAGCAAAAGCACTGAGCCTGACGAAGAATGGCGCACTACCATGGCATCTATGCTCATCGCCTCGATATTGCGGGCAGTGTCCAGCAAGGTCTCGCCTTTACTCGTTGAAGAAACATTAACGGCAATATTCAACGTGTCGGCAGAAAGACGCTTGGCTGCCAATTCAAATGAAATGCGCGTACGGGTGGACGCCTCAAAAAACAAGGTAACCACCGTTTTGCCGCGCAGAGCAGGGACTTTCTTAATATCGCGATTGGAGACTTCCTTGAATGATTTCGCGGTCTCCAGGACATGTTCAATTTCCTGACGGCTTAGTTCTTGCAACCCCAAGAGATGTTTATGCTTCCAGATCATACCTAACCCTCCACGATCACTTCATCGGTCTTCCCGTCTGACTCCCCTAAAACAACCTGCACATCCTGATTTTTGGTCGTGGGAATATTCTTCCCTACAAAATCCGCACGGATAGGCAGCTCGCGATGGCCGCGGTCGATCAATACGGCTAACTGGATGACCGCAGGCCTGCCAAAATCAACCAGCGCGTTTAACGCCGCCCGTATGGTACGCCCGGTAAAAAACACATCATCTACCAAAATAATTTTCATATCAGTAATGTCAAAATCAATAGATGTCTCTCTGACCACGGGCTTGTTCCCCGCCAAGGTCAGATCATCACGGTACAGGGTAATATCCAAAATCCCTGTCGGCAGATCAACCCCTTCAATTTCCTTGATCGCTGTTTTAAGCCGCCCGGCCAGGATGACCCCGCGGGTACGCAGCCCCACCAGGGCCAGGTGATCGACCCCTTTGTTCTTCTCGAGGATCTCATGCGCCATACGCAAAACCGCCCGGCGAATAGCCTCCTGATCCATGATCTTAACGGCCGCCATATTCATCCCCCAAAATAAAAAGTGTCAAAAGGCCCAGTAACTTTGACTACGTAAAGTTATGCCCTTACAAAAATTAAACCCGAAGCAATCTCTTAAAAGATTGCTTCGGGCTTCGCCCTCGCAATGACACTAATGGTATTAAATTATTCATAAAATTCCTTTCCAGCCTCGCAGAACTGGATTAAAGGTAAGGCTTCTAAATTTCTCCAACTATACCACCCTTTAAAGGAACTGTCAAATGGATGTCTGTGCCCCACTTCCCAGTTAAAACAATTTAACATTGCTTGATCGTGCCCCATAGTTTATACTCTAAACAGGAGTTCGGCTTTTGCCGGAAAAACTTTATGCGAAAATTTGTTGTCATAATTATCTTTTGCTCCTGCGTTGGCTTCCTACTGATACCTTCTATGGTCTGGGCTAAACAGACCACCATTTCCACTTATTATCCATCCCCAACCGGAAATTACAGAAAAGTTATGCTTTTAAATGGGACTAATGGGCCGGATGAAAACGCCTGTTTTTGCGCCCAAAATTCTATACATGCTAATGGGAAGAATGGGGCTAACTGTGACCCTGGAGAAACTGCCACCTATTACAATGCCGGGACCATTTTTGAAGACCCCACCAACAATGGTTATCTGGAAATTTGTAAATCTGACGGCACAGCAGCCTCCTATCCAGGCACTTGTTTTAACCGTTTCGCAATCTCTACCGGCGGTGGTCTTGGAGCATGCCCGAACAATTACAAAGCAGGCCCTCAGAGTACGGTGACATTTGTTGCCACCTCAACAAACCAAATAGTCACCTGGTCCTGCTGTTTTACCGGATCACCTACCTCTGTAAATACTACTAAGTCTGGCTGTTTTTCAATTTATGATGGTTTAAATTCTTCAGGGCATCCAGCTGCCTGTTCCTCGGTTGACCCTAGTGGTAATGCCTATGATATTGGTTGTGATACTATTACCGATGCCAGCGGCCAAAACACCTATAAAAGAAACTGTTGCTATAATACTCCTACCGGGTCATTGACCACGCCAAGCACCTGTGCGACCGGAGGGGGTAGCGGCACCTGCAGCAGTGGTGAAGTTTGGTATAACGGAAGTTGTTGTACACCGGACTGTAACGGGGCCGGAGGCGACGGTTGCGGCGGCTCATGTATTACATGTGGGTCTGGAGCACAGACGAAGTACTATAGTAATAATGCAGCTGCCGGTCAACAATGTTGTTGTGAGACGTGTGTTGGTCCAGATCAATACTGGATAAACCAACCAGGCTCACCATGCCTCGTCGGTAGTAACTGCGGGGCGAACTGCTAAACAGCAGTCTGTTATTTTGAAAGATTGTGTGGCCTATGAAAAATCTTATTCTTCCATTATTTTTATTCTTTTCCGTCTTTGCTGCATGCAATGCCTGCGCCGGGAATAATTCAATGACCATTAATTACCCCGCTCCTAGCGGATCTTATAACCAAGTCGATATTACAACTCCAACAGGAGTAGCAAATCCTACCTGCGCACCAGATGGTAGTAGTGCAGGACTGCTCTTTTTGTCTGCAACAAATGACATCGAGATCTGCACTAATAACGGCGGTGCCCAAACAGTTCCCTATCCTGAAATTTGTTATAACCGGTTTTGTTCAACCGGTTCTGCCTTATGCACCAGTACCGCCAATCTTACTAATGCCGCTAACTCCTGTCCCGCCGGGTATATTTTAGCAACAGCAGCAAAAACCGGAGGATCCTTTGCGCCAGATTCTACCCATCCCGCCCTCATCGTTCATTACGCCGTTTGCTGTAGTGGCAATAATAGCAATGCCGTCTACCCCTCTTGAAAGCATAACAATATCCCCCTTGAGTATTTTTAAGATGATATTGATTTGTTATATATAGTCGTATATACTTTAGCCAGAAGGCTTGTTTTGCCTTGGGGCCCAAAATGTTGAGCCCTAAGGCAGTTCTCAGCCAAGGAGAGTATGAAAAAATTTATCTCCATATTTTTATTCTTCTCTATTTTGCTTCCCTGCTGGGCATTGGCCGGGACCACTTCTCTGACCACCTATTATACTTCTCCTCAAGCAAAATATAATACGCTCAAATTAACCCCCAGCTCCAGCACCTCCTGTTCAGGGCAATCGAATGGGACGATGTATACGGATGCCTCCGGGACTTTACATGCCTGTGTTGAGAGTGGTACGAACGCTACTTTCCCCCAACAATGTTACACTGCCTTTTGTTCCTATCAAACCGGAGGGACTGCTTGTACACCTACTTGCGCAACAGGGATCCCCACGCAAATAACATCTGACTCATTTAGTATTTCCTCCAATACAACTGTTGTTTCAGCGGTATGCTGTAGCGGAGTGCCGTGTACGGTGATCCCTGGTAATTGCACATCTAATTTTCAATGCGGCACCAGTAACGCAGGTACTGATAACTGCGGCGGAACATGTTCCACCGCTGTTCCTCCCGGTTGTTCTAATGGAGAGACCTGTACTTCCCCCACAGGCGGCACATGCACCTGTTCCACCCACCTTTGCGGATCTAACTGTTGCACGACGACACAGACAGAATGTTGCAACAGCGGCAGCTGCACTGCCGGTTGCTGCGTACCAGGAGCTTGTACAGTCATAACTGGTTTTTGCAATAGTAATATAGGTACCGATCAATGCGGCAACTCATGTCCCGCAGCTCCCGTTGGCTGTGCTGCCGGCTATACTTGTTCTGGTTCTCTCCCTACAGGCGGTAATTGTACTCCAAATCCCTGCGCTGCCAGCAGTGATCCTGGACGTTTTGTCAACAATATCCCCGGCGTTGCCAGCGGCAGCAACAGCACGAGTACTTGTATGGGCGGTTACACTGGCTCACCATCTCCCGTCTATTCATGCAGCCTCGGTACCTTTACTTATTCCAGCGGTACTTGCGCTCCAAATCCCTGCGCTGCCAGCAGTGATCCTGGACGTTTTGTCAACAATATCCCCGGCGTTGCTAGCGGCAGCAATAGCACTGGCGCTTGTATGGGCGGTTATACTGGTTCACCATCTCCCGTCTATTCATGCAGCCTCGGCTCCTTTACTTTTTCCCACGGTACTTGCGCTCCTAATCCCTGCGCTCCCAGCAGTGATCCCGCTAATCACGTTAGTAATATCCCCGGCGTTGCCAGCGGCAGCAATAGTACCGGCACTTGTGCGGGCGGTTATACTGGCTCACCGATCTACTCATGCAGCTTAGGAACCTTTAGTCATACCAGCGGTTCTTGTAGCGCCAATCCCTGCGCTCCAAGCAGTGATCCTGTTCGCTTCATCAGCAGTATCCCCGGCGTTGCCAGCGGCAGCAATAGCACTGGCGTTTGTATGGGCGGTTACAACGGCTCGGTGACCTATTCTTGCTCTCTGGGAAGCTTCAGTTATGTCATCGGTGCTTGTTCTCCTGATTCTTGTATTGCCAGCAGTGATCCTGGGCGTTTTGTCAGCAATATCCCCGGCGTTGCCAGCGGCAGCAACAGCACAGGCACTTGTATGGGCGGTTATACTGGCTCACCATCTCCCGTCTATTCATGCAGCCTCGGCATCTTTACTTTTTCCAGCGGTACTTGCGCTCCTAATCCCTGCGCGGCCAGTAGTGATCCTGGGCGTTTTGTCAACAATATCCCCGGCGTGGCCAGCGGCAGCAATAGTACAAGCACTTGTATAGGCGGTTATACTGGCTCACCATCTCCCGTCTATTCATGCAGCCTCGGTACCTTTAGTTATTCCAGCGGTACTTGCGCTCCAAATCCCTGCGCTGCCAGCAGTGATCCTGGACGTTTTGTCAACAATATCCCCGGCGTTGGCAGCGGTAGTGATAGCACCGGTTCTTGTTCTCCTGGATATAATGGCTCAGTGACCTACCTTTGTACTCTCGGGTCATTTAGTTACGTCAGCGGCTCTTGTAATCCTAATGGTTGCGGTGCCAGTAGTGATCCTGGGCGCGAAGTCAACAATATCCCCGCCGTTGGCAGCGGTAGTGATAGTACCGGTTCATGTTCTCCCGGATATAACGGCTCGGTAACCTACCTTTGCTCTCTCGGGTCCTTTAGTTATGTCAGCGGCTCTTGTAATCCTAATGGTTGCGCTGCCAGCAGTGATCCTTCTAACAATGTCAGTAGTATCCCTAGTGTTGCCAGCGGCAGTGATAGTACTGGGGTTTGTGCTACTAACTATGTTGGCTCCGTGACCTACCTTTGTAATCTCGGATCTTTTAGTTATGTCAGCGGTTCTTGTACCTATAGTTGCACACCGAATTGTAATATGTGCAGCACCGCGGCTTATGATGGTGGCTGTGGGGCAGGATCATGTGCTGCAAACTGCGCCGCCAGTCCCGGTAATGGATGCGTAGATACATCTCCAGGTTGCTGTGGATCGTATATACAGACATACACCGCAAATCCTGGTGCCGGCTCATATCCTTGCGATTACACCAGCTGTCCTTCTGGTACAACTACTACCTACGGAGGAACTGACGATATATGTTTTTCATGCAATGTTAGCTCTGTTGTTTCCTGGCAGCAGGGATCTGGAGTATCCACCTGCGATACCATAGGCGCATCATGCGCTGTAATCGCTAATGGGGCATGTGACCCTACCGCTACCTGTACTACCGCCTGTTCCACAAGTTCCTACACTGGCGGCTGTGGGCAGTTATGTCCTGCAAATTGTGCCACTTCTTGTTCTGGCTCCACCTGCGTCGCGCTGAATTGTTCTAGCGTATGCTCAAGCAATGGAAGGGGTTGGTCTTCAACTTTTGGAGCCTTTGGAAGCGAAGACTATGATGGATGCACTTGTTATTGCCATATACCACCAATAGCTGGGGGCTGCGATTAGCGGATAATTAAGGGAATTAAGGGGACACAATACTTAATTACCTCAGAAATCCAATGATATAATTTTTCTTGCTCAAAAAGATTTCATAAATTAGAATTTCCTAGACACTACTGATTTGCGTCGTTTCCCCAACGACTTTCTTTCAATACCCCGATTAATAAAGCGAATGCTATGTCCAGAATAGCCAGAGTTGTTATGCCTGGTTACCCGCATCATATTATTCAACGCGGTAACCGTAGGCAAAAGACTTTTTTTTCAGATAAAGACAAATTCATTTATATTAAATTTCTCAAAGAACAGGCTCAAAAATATAATTTAGAATTGTGGGCATACTGTTTAATGGATAATCATGTGCATTTAATAGCTGTCCCTAAAAACAAAGAAAGTCTTCGTGCGATAGCAGAAACTCATCGACGTTACACACAGATAATAAATTTGAGAGAAGGATGGCGTGGATATTTATGGCAGGGCAGATTTACAAGTTTCCCGATGGATGAAACGTACTGTTATGAAGCTATGAAATACGTGGAGAACAATCCTGTTAGGGCCGGAATGACCCAACAGGCGCAAGCCTATCGTTTCTCGAGCGCCAGGTATCATGTATATGGTTCGACAGATAAGTTGGTTACCCGATGTTTTTTACAAGATAAAATTAAGAATTGGAAAGAATATCTAAAGGAAGATATCCGTCATTTCGATCAATTACGTGAACACATCAAAACCGGAAGACCTCTTGGATCAGAAGAATTTATTACAACAATTGAAGCCACTCTTAATAGAACCGTTCGAAAACAAAAACCTGGCCCTAAATCAAAAATGCAATTAAGTATTGTGTCCCCTTAATAGGACAAATTCTCCCTTGGGGGGATGATTTGTGAAGTGTTCGATGAGTAGGCTGGTCTTGTCTTTGCGGATCTCTTCAAATTTTTTGGTTAGTTCACGAGCCACAACAATGATGGGGTCATCCCAAACTTCCTGCATATCTTTTAAGGTTTTAAGCAGTCGATGCGGGGATTCATAAAAAATAATCGTCGACTCCTGATCTTTTAATGCCAGCAATTTATTGCGTCTCGCCCCACTTTTAGGCGGCAAAAAACCTTCAAACATAAATCGATGCGCCGGCAGGCCCGATGCTGTTAAAGCGCTGATGCAAGCGCTGACTCCCGGGATAACGGTAATTGAGATATTGTTCTCTTGCGCCAGCCGGACCATCAAAAAACCCGGGTCGCTGATGCCCGGCGTGCCGGCGTCTGAAACTAAGGCAATGTTCCGGCCCATCTTTAAAAGACCGATAAGATCCCCTGCTTTTTTAATTTGATTGTGCTCAAAAAAAGATGTCAGCGGTTTTTGGATCTGATAGGCATCGAGTAATATCTTGGTGTGCCGGGTATCTTCTGCAGCGATCAAATCAACGGATTTGAGCGTTTCAATGGCCCTGAGAGTAATGTCTTTAAGATTTCCGATGGGGGTGGAGACGATGTATAACATTATTCCACAGTGACGGATTTGGCCAGATTGCGAGGCTGGTCTACGTCACAGCCGCGTTTGACGGCAATAAAATACGCCAGCATCTGTAAAGGCAAAGCCACCAGCAAGGGACTCAGAAGTTCAGGGATTGCCGGAACGTCTATCACAAAATCAGCATTAGACTTAATATCTTTGTCCCCGCGTGTCGCTATAGCAATGACATTGCCACGACGCGCCCTGATCTCCTGAATATTCGAAGACATTTTTTCATAGACATGGGACTGAGGATTGATGCACACCACAGCCCTATACTCGTCGATCAAAGCAATGGGGCCGTGTTTCATCTCGCCGGCGGCATAACCTTCGGCAGGGATATAAGAAATTTCCTTAAGCTTAAGCGCCCCTTCCATGGCTGAAGGAAAATTGACATGGCGACCCAAATAGAGAAAACAACCGAAATGTGAATTCGCTTCTGCTATTTTCTGGATATTATGCAGGTCTTTCAGAATTTCTCTGCACAAAGACGGGATACGCAGTAATTGACGGACCAATTCTTTTGATATTTTCGGCGCAAGGCTCTTGCGGGCCTGGGCTAATTTAAACGCGAATAAATAGAACATCATCAGCTGTGCGGTATATGCTTTGGTGGAAGCAACCCCTATCTCCTGTCCGGCATAGGTGTACAAAATACCGTCGGCCTCACGCGCCAGCGAAGAACCCACCACATTACAGATAGCAATTACCTTTGCCCCCTTGGCACGGGCTTCACGCGCCGCCGCCAGGGTGTCTGCTGTCTCTCCGGACTGGCTGACAGCCAAAACTAAGGTATGCTTATCGATGATGGGCGCACGATAGCGGAATTCGCTGGAAGTATCCACCTCGACGGGCAAACGGGCCAATTCTTCAATGATGTATTTCCCGACCAAACCGGCATGATACGCCGTGCCGCAGGCCACCACTGTCACCTTACGTACGCGTTTTAAAATATCATCAGACAATCCTAAGCCCTCTAGGGTCAGCCGTCGATTTTTTAAACGTAAATTCAGCATCTGCTCAAGAACATTTGGCTGTTCATGAATTTCCTTGAGCATAAAATACGGGTAGCCTTCCTTGCGGGCAGCGATCACATTAAAGGATACCGTATCTATAGAAGGCTTTACACTTTTCCCGTCAAAAGCACACAGTGTGACCTTATCCTTGGTCAAGACAGCTATCTGCCCGTCTTTCAAATAAATAACCCGACGGGTAAAATCTAAAATAGCTGGGACATCAGAGGCAATGAAATTCTCATGGTCGCCGATACCTACGATCAGCGGAGATCCCACACGTGCGGCGATCAGGGTTCCCGGATGATCACGGCTGATAATCCCTAAGGCGAAGGTCCCTTTAAGTTTGGCAATGGTTTGACGCACCGCCAGAAGCAAATCCCCTTTATAAAAAGAAGCGATCAAATGCGGGATAACCTCAGAGTCTGTTTCAGAAACAAATTTGCATCCTTTTTTCTTTAAGGCGCTTTTAAGATCTTGATAATTCTCGATGATACCATTGTGAACAATGGCAAAGTTGTGTTTGCTGTCTGTATGCGGATGAGCATTGCCGTCAGAGGGAAATCCGTGGGTAGCCCAACGCGTGTGGGAGATCCCCGCGTGGGCAAATGGCAAGCCCTGCGTGCGGATCAATTCTTCTAAATTTCGGATCTTGCCTTTGGATTTACGAACGATCAGGTGAGCGTCATGGTCTAAAAAACCCACACCGCTTGAATCATACCCGCGGTACTCGAGTTTTTTAAGGCTCTCAAGCAAAATTGGTAAAGCATCTTTGTTACCAACGTAACCAACAATACCGCACATTAAAAAATTTCCTCCATTCCGATCCGCTAGAAGCAAAGCAGACCAGGAATCAGGGAATATTACCACACATAGTTAATGCCCGAGTGGTAAGTCTATACCACTAATTTGAAGGTTTGATGTTAACTAGTGTGATGACTTTGTTAGAACCGTTTTTACGGCGGGTAAAATAAACTTCCCCATCGCACGCGGCCGTCAAAGAACTGCGGCCGATCACGTTAAGACCGCGTTTCCATTGGTCCCCTTGACGGGTTAAAATAGTACCTGATTTAACCTTCTGACCGCCGGAAACTTTAATTCCTGCAGTTTCGCAATAATATTTACTTGAAATTCCCCCTACACGACCACCCATAGACTGAAGCCTCCGTTTAAAAAGCACCTTGTATGAAGGGCATAATATACACTAAAACCTTATTTTTGCAAAGGAAAAATTAAGCGAAGGCGTCTCCCGATTATATTATTGGTAGACGCCTCCGCTTAGCCTTACTTCCCAGCTAAAATCGGGTCAATTTGGGATTTAAAGGTGCCCAAGTCCCGTGCATTTGTTTTACGGCCGTTAAGATAAAACGTCGGCGTACCGCGCACATCCACCGTCCCTGCAAGCTGAATATCATCCTGGATCTGCTTTTCCCATTGGGCATCTTTATTTTTATAATCAGCCATCAATTTATTGTAATCCAGGTTCAAACTCTTAGCATATTCCTTAATTTTATCATCCGAAACATCCCCTCCGTTATTCAACAGAGCTTCCATCATGCCCTGAAACTTACCCTGCTCATTGGCAGCCATGGCTAATTTAGCGGCCGGACGGGCATTGGGATGAAATGGCAAGGGGAAATTCTTGACGATCACTCTTACCTGATTAGGATAGGCGGCCAAAACATCCTTGATCGCTGAATAAAAACGGGAACAAAATGGGCATTGAAAATCAGAAAATTCAACAATGGTCACCGGAGCATTTTTGTTGCCAAGAATGGAAGAAACGCCCGGATCGATGGTGTAAACCTTATTCATATCTTCAGCAGGCGGTTGTGGTTGCTGTGGCTGCTGCTGTCCATTACCCGCATTGGCCTTTATCTGGGCTAACTGGCTCTGGATGGCGGCCAGGGAATCTGCCAGATTACCATTGCCGCTACCTTGAGAATTTAATTTGTTTTCAAGGCTCTTTTCTGTTCTTTCTATTTCAGAAATCTTGTTATATAAAGGATTTAGAGCAACTCCAACAGCATTATTGATCCCAATCAAAAGACCTGCCCCTGTAGCAATGCCGATCAAAACTACCAAAAGAACAATAATTAATGTGCTGTTATCTTTCATAAATCCTCCTCAATATTTTAATTAAAATAAGCATACCTATATTACATTAAATCAAAAAATCAAACAATGAAATTTTAAAGTTCGATGTGTCCATAATGTTCAATAATAAACTTCATGTCCGTCCAACGTTTGCGGCATCCGTAAACAGCTATTATCAGTATACCATTTCCTCTGGGCATATATCCAACAAAACAGGACTGCGCTTCTATCGTCCACCCTGTTTTACCAAAAACATGTTGTTTCCAATTTAAAAATAAAGTTTTGTTGTGTGATTTTAAGAAACAACGGTGGCCATCTTTGGAATAAATGACAAGGTATTTAAATGTGATCGCCTGACGGAAAAAATCATTTTTAAGCGCTTGAGAAAAAATCAATGCCATGTCTGAGGCTGTCGTATACTGCGCTCCGACCGAAGGAAGCCCGTGGGGATTGGCAAAATGGCTGTGCAAGGCCCCTATTTGTTTCGCACGGGCATTCATCATGTCAACAAATTTACCCTCAGACCCGGCCACTGCTTCAGCCAGGACCACGGCCGCGTCATTGGCTGATTTAAGAAGCAGGCCGTGAAGTAAATCCCGCACACGGTAAGACTCCCCGGCCCTTAAGCCCAGCTTGGTCTGCGGCACCTGGGTTGCATGCCAACTCACGGTCACATATTTATCTAAAGGAAGATTTTCCAATGCCAGGATCGCCGTCAATATTTTGGTGGTTGACGCCGGAAAAACCTGGCGGTCAGCGCCAAGGTCAAAAAGGCGTTGATTGTTCGCAGGATCCCAAAGAAGGGCTGTATTCGCCGTTACGCGGTACGGCCCCCTGTGCCTGAAGTAGATATGCCGATACGCCATCCCCTCATCGGGAGATATCAATATAGCGATCAGAATAACAATAAAAGTGACTCTTAAGAATTTCAACATAAGCTGCAATATACTTTAGGAATTAAGGGGACACAATACTTAATTCAAAAAATTAAGTATTGTGTCCCCTTAATTCATACCTGTCACGGCTTTTGGGCGGCCTGGTAAACACATTCCAGGGCTTGGGACACGGCCATGGTGGGCATCAGCATGGTCCCTTCGGCCAGATTGACACGCCAACCTTTAGGTGAATGAGCGATCACAATACGTATATTTTGGGCCAGCGGCCCGTCGCAAGCGATCACATGCACCAAGGCAACTTGCTTTTTAGGGTCATATAAAATTTCCTTAAAAGACACCGCCACCCCTTCCTGGGAATAGTCCTTAAACCCAAAATTGTCAGGATCAAAATGCTCCACGAGATAACTTTGCAAAGGACTATCCTCCTTTAATCCCACAGGGATATGCTGATGCTTGGTCAAAAGCAGTTCATAAAATTCGCTCTGTCCACCCTCGACCCATTTCTTTTCGAATTTAGTGCCGTAATTAGCCTTGATCTTTTTAAAATCTACAGTAAATCCGGTGTCCTGGATATTCTCGCCAACCCAATCTATATAAGGGTGATGGTCCGTCACTATCTTTAAAACACCACTATCAATCAGACGGCTGTTGACAAGCTTTAAAAAATCCGTCGTAAAAAGCCTGTGCTTGATGTCTGATTTTTTAGGCCATGGCGGCGGATAAAGGCAGTGCACACGGGCAATTGTCTTGGGGCTAAGAAAACGCTCGAAACCGGCCCGCGCGTCCAATCTTAGCACCCTCACATTCTCAAGGCCTGTGCGGCTTAACTTCCTCAGGGTCCTGTGAATACGCTCGCAATACTGTTCGAATCCAATAAAATTGATCTGTGGATTCTCCCGGCTCATGCGCTCTAAATATTCGCCGTTACCGAAACCGATCTCTACTTCCAAAGGGTGATCGTTGGCAAAAAGGGCACTCCACTCGGTCGGACGACTGAGCGCACCGTGATTTAAAAAAGGCTTTAACGAAATATAAAAAGCCTTCATGACGAGGGGTGAACAGGGCGTATGGAATTAGCTAAAGGCCAACCGCGGCCAAAAAGTTTGCCCTCTTTAAAGATCAACGGTATCAATTCATTATCACCGATCTTCCCATCCGGCTGACGTATGGCATCTATGTAATACTCGATAAAATAATCCGTTCCCTGAATGGTCTCGCTTTTATAAGGATTGGGAATGGTAAGGGGTTTATAATTCGGCCCAGAAAGAGCATAGCCAACAACAAGCTCTTGTCCCATGATCTTGTGGACTTGATCAAGACTCATCCCTTCCTGGATCGACTTAAAGCCGCTTTCATTTAATAACACTTCCTCTGTACTCGCCACCTGCATGGGATTATAGACAGGGGTCGTGGCGCAACCGGTCAGAACCAAGCCCAGAAAAATGATCAACGCGTACCGCATAAAATACTCCTTTATTTTAAGATTTTTCATTATAATGGATTTAGGAGATCTATGGAACTTTATTTCTTGCGACATGCCCTTGCAGTCGAGCGTGGTGACCCTAAATACAAAGACGATAGCCTGCGCCCTTTGACTGAACCGGGCCGGGAAAAAATGCGCCGAGCCGCACTCGGCATGCAAGCTTTGGGTTTAAAATTTGATGCCGTTCTTAGCAGCCCTTACTTGCGAGCCCGGCAAACTGCAGAAATTGTAAGCCAGGTCTACAAAATGAAAAAAAGAGAACTGCACCTGACTGATAATTTGCTTCCCCCCGCTTCTATCAAGGGATTACTCCAGGAAGTCCATGCCCAATTCCCACAATCTAAGAATGTTCTACTTGTTGGGCATGAGCCTCATTTAACAACAATGATCTCTGTTCTCTTAACAAGCAACAAACATCTTCCGATTGACTTTAAAAAAGGCGGCCTTTGCTGTTTGACTTTAGATCAGCCAACCGGTGTTTCTCTTAATTGGCTTTTGACTCCCACGCAGTTAGGACTGATGGCTCAGAGCAGGCAGGACTAAAGAAAAAGAATAACCACCGCTCCCATAATGATCAAACCGGCCCCCAAGGCAAGCTGCCAGGTAAGATTTTCCCCTAAAAAAATAATCCCTAAAACAATTGCAAAGGCCACGCTTAATTTATCAATAGCAGCTACTTTGGAAACCGGCCCCAATCCCAACGCGCGATAATAACAAATCCAGGAAAGGCCGGTGGCTACCCCTGAGAGGATCAAGAAAGTCCACGCTTTCATAGCAGCTCCCTGAGGCCATTGCCATTGATGGCGCCATGAAAGAATAAACGCCGTCATCACCAGAACAACCACCGTACGGATGAAGGTCGCGAGATTGGAATTGACGTTCATGACGCCGATTTTACCTAACAAGGCTGTAAGTCCGGCAAAGAAAGCAGAAGCTAAGGCAAAAATCTCCCAACGGGAATACCATTTCATAAGCATTACACCTGTCCAAGCCAGCTTTTTAATTTATCAAACAGTGTTTTAATCTCATCCGGGGACAAAAGCTCCTCCAACGTGTTTTTATCCTCAATATCCTCAAATTCTTTATTATGCCGTCCGATCATAACAATGTCACGGCCGGCGAATTTATAACGGCGATTGGCTGAAATGACAAAAATGAAATTTTCCCTGTCAAATTTACCGTCGACAGATGTTACCGCAAAAGAAAGCAAGAAATCATTCTTGATATAAAGAGGAATGGCCTGATCAACGCTAAATGAAATATCATGGGAATGATCTTGAATAAAAGACAGTGTGTCCTGAATGTTTATTATATGGTATTCCTGAAGGTCCTTTAACCTTGCGTACTTATGAAAGGACGGGTCGATCAAATACGCCTGCTTATCAGATCTGTCCACCAGTAACAAAACAATATGATTGGACAGGTCCGTGGCAAAAAACCCTGATTCTGTAACCATGGCGAATTTGACCGCATAACGCCCATCGAGCATCGGCTTGATCTTTTCAAATACAAACGTGGCCAATTCCGCACAAAGACCAAAACGGCCCTGCTCCAGAATGATCCCTCCTTGGCTGTCATATTCATGGATATTCCGCAATGTCCACATGCGTTTGTCAAAATCAACGCTTAATGCCACCTGTGGTTTGACCATAACCGGAACCCCCGAGTATTCCAATGGGGTAATGATCTTCATGATAGCGTCATAAAATGGCGGGGAAGATATCGGATCACAAACACCAACACCAGGAAGGATGATCATCGAGGCTATCAATAGAAAATAGATGACTATATTTTTATAACTCTTGTGCATACGCATTGATTATGCAGAAATCGATTAAGCAAACAAGACAAAAATAATTTTTCTCACGAAAACAAAGTATTTGCCCACGAACTGGGGTTTGTGTTATAAATTATCTCTGTGCAAACGGCTACCCCCATGATCAAGCAATACCGTGATATCAAGGCGCGTCATAAAGACGCTATCCTCTTTTTCCGTTTGGGCGATTTTTATGAGATGTTTTTTGAAGATGCCACCCAGGCGTCTTCAATTTTAGACCTGGTCTTGACCTCCCGCGGTTCTGATGGCTCCGGCAAAATCCCCATGTGCGGGGTGCCCTATCACTCCAGTGACAATTATATCGCTAAACTGATCAAGGCCGGTAAAAAAGTGGCCATCTGTGAACAGATCGAAGATCCTGCCTTGGCTCAAGGCATTGTCAAGAGGGACGTCATCCGCATTATCAGCGCCGGCACCTATTTGGATGAGTCAACGGATTCCCGTTATCTTCTGGCTATAAATAGCGGAAAAACCTTCGGGGTGGCTTTTATTGATAATTCCGGCGGTACTATTTCCACTAACGAACTCTCCTTGCATCAAACGATCGAACTCTTGGCCAAGCTTCCCATTTTTGAATGCCTCTATCCTGAATCACAGGAAGAAGCCATTAAGGATCTTTTTTCTCATCCTTTGGTCAAAATGCGCGCTATTACTTTAAGTCCTCTGGGCGATTGGGCCTTTAACTCGGAGATGGCTAAAAAAAGTTTATGCGATCATTTATCAACCCAATCTCTTAAAGGTTTTGGCGTTGATGACCTGCCACTGGCGCAAGGATCTGCAGGTGCTTTGTTGGAATATTTAAAAACCATGAATAAAACCAACCTCAAGCACATTGATAAGATCGCCCTTTACGCCCAGGATGACCATGTCTTTATTTCTCCCGCTGCCCATTATGGCCTGGAACTTGAAAACTTGCTTACGACTATTGATCTAAGCTTGACCCCCATGGGTCGACGGGCCTATCGATTTTGGTTGTATCATCCTCTCAAAGATGTTGCGGACATTCAGCTGCGGCAAGATGCAGCCAGGGAATTGGCCGCTAACCATAAAAACACCGTCGGGGAATGTTTAAAGAATTTGCCTGATCTGCAAAAGGCGCTATCAAGGATTTCCTGCGGGTGCGGATCGATCAAAGACATTTTAAACATACGTCAGGGCTTGCTGCGTGTTCCTTTGATTGCAGAAGCTTTGGGGGGCAGTTCCAATCCGCTTCTAAAAGTCCAGGATATGACCTCTTTGCGTGAATTATTGACCAAAACCATCAACCCCGACGTGCCTTTGGCCAAACCCGAAGGTAAAATGATCCAGTCGGGTATTGACCGGGAATTAGATGATCTAAAAAATATTTTAGAAAATGGCAGGCAATGGCTGGCCCAATACCAGGCCCAAGAAATCAAAAAAACAGGGATCTCTTCGCTCAAGGTCGGTTTCAATAATGTTTTTGGATTTTATATCGAGGTCACTAAAACCCGTCAAAGCAGCGTGCCGTCCCATTACGTACGCAAACAAACGCTGGTTGGCGGGGAGCGTTTCATCACTCAAGAACTTAAAGAATACGAAGAAAAATTCCTGACCGCCCAGGCTAAAATCTTAAATATCGAAAAACGTATCTTAGGCCAAATTGAGAAAACTATTCTTTCTGAAGTAGCAATTTTGCACGACGTATGTCAACAATTAGCCACCGTGGATTGCTTGTTTGCCCTTGCTCGATTATCCACATGGCCCAATTACATTTTTCCTGAAGTCAATACCTCAACGATCCTGGAGATCAAGGACGGCCGCCACCCTGTCGTTGAAAAAACCGTGACTGACAATTTCATAGCCAATGATACTCTTTTAGACACCAACGAGAATCACCTGATCATTTTAACCGGCCCTAACATGGCGGGTAAATCTACCTATATCCGGCAAACCGCCGTCTTAGTGATCATGGCGCAAATGGGTGCGCCCATCCCTGCCGCCGCAGCCAGCATCGGATTGGTTGATAAAATCTTTACTCGCATCGGCGCTCATGATGATATTGCCAAAGGTCAAAGTACTTTCATGGTGGAGATGACAGAGGCTGCGGATATCCTGAACAATCTCACCCCCCGCTCGCTGGTCATCCTGGATGAGATCGGCCGCGGAACTTCAACTTCCGACGGGCTAAGCCTGGCCTGGGCCTTGGCTGAACATATGCATACTCAAAGCGTACGTACCCTTTTTGCAACCCATTTTCACGAATTGACCGCTTTGGCCGATCAATTCAAAGGAATTAAGAATTATAATGTGGCTGTCCGTGAATGGAAGGATAAGATCATCTTCATGCATAAAATAGTTCCCGGCGGTTCAGATGATTCTTACGGCATTTATGTCGCTAAATTAGCCGGTATCCCTGAGAGTGTCATCAAACGTTCCAAAGAGATCCTCTCCGAACTTGAGATCGGCACGCCCAATCCTTACTCAAAACAAAACAATCAATTAAACCTTTTCGATGAAAAAAGGGGACACTTTAAAGTGTCCCCTTTTGATACACTGCGTGCTGCCTTGGAAGAAATAGACATCAACGCGCTGACACCCATGGAAGCATTGAAAAAACTGGATGAACTTAAAAAGAAATTAAATGAATAAAGTCAATATTCTTGCTCCTGATGTAATTGCGAAGATTGCTGCGGGTGAGGCGGTGGATCGGCCGGCTTCTGTTGTTAAGGAGCTCCTGGAGAATGCCATTGATGCCGGGGCCACAAGCATTGAAATAAATCTCAAGGATGCGGGCAAAGAACTTATCCATATCAAGGACAATGGTTCGGGCATTGCTCGTGCGGATCTGGAGAAAATATTTCAGCGCCATGCTACTAGCAAGATCTCTGCCATTGAAGATTTAGAGAAATTGCATTCCATGGGTTTTCGCGGGGAGGCCCTTTATTCCATCGCTGCTGTCAGTGATGTTGTTTTAAGCTCACGCACCGCTCAAGGAGAGGGTTGGCAAATCCATATCCGGGGCGGCATTCGCCAAAAACTTGAACCGGCGCCTGTTGCTCAGATCGGGACAGACATCAAAATCACTGAACTTTTCTTTAATACTCCTGCCCGTCGTAAATTCCTTAAGAATAATACCTCGGAGCTGAATCAAATCCTTAATATCGTACTTCCCTACACCTTGATCTATCCTGAAAAGCGTTTCATACTGACCCACGCCGGCCGTAATCTTTTGGACCTACGCCCTGCTCCGTCACAATTAGACAGGGTTGCCGCTGCGCTGAATGTTCAAATGAATCATTTTCTGGAAACAGACCAGGAATTCGTAGAAGAACAAATCCGGATCAGGATGATCCTGGGCAATATCAATGTCCAACGCCCACGACGGGATTTACAATATTTCTTTGTCAATGACCGCCCCATTGAAAGCAAGAATTTAAGCTTTAACCTTAACGATGTTTACAAATTAATCTTGCCGCCAGGCGTCTACGGGGCCTTTATCGTCAATATCACCCTCAACCCCGCCAATGTGGATGTCAATATCCACCCTACCAAGCGTGAGGTACGTCTCAAAGATGAAGGCCGGATCATCAGTTTATTAAGACGCATGACAGAATATCAGCTGATGCAAAAAGGCGGGGCCAAACAATTTTCAACTAGCTCTACGACAGGTCTAACCTCCACATCGCCGGGTTTTGCGGAGGTTTCACAGGATTTTTACCTCCCTCTTAATAATAGGGCGCTGTCCCCTATTATTCCATCTTTAGATTCTTCGACTAAGCCTCAGAATGACATGCCCCTAGATTTCCAACTCTTCGGTGAGGAGAATACGCTGCGCTCCAAATTCACCCGGGCAAGATATGTGGGTTCTTTCCTTCAAAAATTCCTTCTATTTGAAGTGGATGAATCACTCCTGATCGTTGACCAGCACGCGGCGCAAGAACGGATAATGTTTGAGAAATTTAAAGATCAAATCGAGAATGCCAAGGTCGAAAGCCAGCCTTTGTTGACGCCTGTACTGCTCAAACTAACCCCTCAGGAAAAGATCGCCTGGGAAGAACTGCAAGGCAAACTAACTGCCGCAGGAATTGATACCACTCAGTTCGACGATGACACCATTGCCGTGCAGACCCAACCGTTGTTACTTAAGAATATCACTGCCGTGATACGCGATCTATTAGCTGGCGGTGAAGCTCAACGCATGGATCATACTGCCTTAGCCCGCCGCGCCTGCAAGGCCTCTGTTGTTGCCGGTGACCGGCTCGATAGTTCTCAAGCTGATTACCAACGCAAACAATTACTTGAATGCAAAGATCCCTTCATCTGCCCACACGGCCGCCCAACACTTATTGAAGTAACTCAGAATTTCTTGGACCGTCAATTCCTACGCAGTTGATAAAGCCCTTCTGACCGAAAAATAAAAAAGGCTGCAAGAATATATTCTTGCAGCCTTAAATTTTCCTCCCCCTCGCAGGGAGGATTAGGGCGGGAAAATCAAAAACCTAAATTAACTTACCCCACCACCTCATTTTCCTTTAATCCCAAAAATGGCATAAGATTGATCGGAACAACATCAAGGATCTTAATTTTCACTCCGGAGAAATCCCCACGCTCAAACTGTGCTATCATCGCCGGGTTAAAAGTAATATTGATCTTCTGCCCGGAACTTTCCATATTCAAATTCCTGGAATTAAGGTCGATACCACCTTCTGGTGAATTAGGAGAGACTAACTGTTCAGCTTCGGGCAAGGTCGACATCGCCTGGCTGGCTTGCGCTTGTTTTATTGTACCTCTAACTAGTTGAACCCCCGTTTCACTCGGCTCTTCTTTACCGGCTGCTTTCCAAGGAGCATTGGGCTCATAATGCTTTCCCTGACCTTTTACAATACTCCAATAACCAACAGTCGGTCTGTGATCGTAGTCGTCACCTCTTATTTCAAAAATATTTGAATTTAAACTATGAACGAAACTAAGCGCCGTCTCCCGTTCTGCTTTATGTATTGTTTCATTCAATTCTGCATACAAATTACATAGCCCAATCGCATCAGTGAGCACTTCATACACAAACCGTTCCAATTCTCCAGAAACAGCGGGTTGCGATTTTGATGCAATAAACTGTTTCAACTCCATTTCTAAAAGCATTGTACCCCTGTGTTCCTTAATCGCAGTTCTTAAAGCATTTTTAACCTGCTCACGTACTTGGTCATATCCAAGCTCAGGGTTTAAAATCTTGCTTTGCATCGCCCTGTTACTGCCAAGGACAGTGTCGAGAATTGTATTGATCATTGTTTGAAGAGGAGCATTAAGCAATGTCTTTGCAAAAGATCGTGCTGTCCCGTCATCAACTGTTGCAAATACCGAATTCTCTGTCGATTGCAAAGAGATCGTATGCTCTTCTTGCGTCTCTTCCCGTGTTACTGTCAACAAACGCATCGTTCCTGTGGTCTTCTCTCCAACCTGCCATGCTGCCGGACTACTCATCGCCGCATTCTTAACATTGGACTGATTTACTTCCGCCTTAATATCATTTATAGATCGAGCCATCCCGACATAATCGATAAAAGGCTTGGCAGCTGTAACATCAACATTTTGCGTGCCCTGTCCTTGCCAATTGGGATGGTTGTACCAATCTTTTGCTATAGGCAAATTTAAACCAAGACGGGGATGTAATGCTTTTGCTTGGTCTAAATTCGCTTGACCACCAAATGCGGTTAATAATGGCTCATCTTTATAGTTAGCCTTCGTGATCCCCCGGTTAATATAGCGGGTCCCATCTAATTTTAAGACCGAGACCGCCATCTCTCCGGAATATAATTGTAATGACTGGGGGCTTTCCCATTGGCCATCTTGGGTAAAATCCTGTACGGTGCCGGGACTATAAACCACCCCTTCCACGACAATATCATGATTGTCGGGTTGAAGTTCAACTTTACCCTCTATCTTTGAATTTAAGATCACAGTATCCGGTCCAAATTTAACATTACTGTTTAACCGTAAAACGACATTCTGAAAGAACGTATTGTCTGCCAGATCAACTACAATATTTTGATCACCTTCGGCTTCAATCACTACATTTTCCAATATTGCAGTAGCTCCAGCAGGTAAATTTAATGTTACGTTATTACCCACTTTAACGATCCCCCGTTTAATTAATCCTGATTCTCCTCTTATTTTACTTGCCTGGATCTCTTCATCATAGGCATGCACCAGAAATTCGATCTTGCCACGGTCTGTAAAGGCGCCTATGCCTCCTTGATTGGCTACAATCACTTTGGATTTTGGTAAAATATCCCACAGAGCAGCTACTTGCTTTTGTTCAGCTGGTTTTAAAGCTTTAAACGATTTACTTTCCTGATATTGGTTCCCTATAACAAAGTCAAAATAAGACCCCCCAAACTCACGCAAAGCCCTGCCTGTATCTGCATCCACTTCCTCAAGCTTATCCTGTTGTTTCTTAAATGCTGTTTGATTATAAACAACCAGGAATGCATTTGGGATAATGCTATTCGTTTTAAATTTCTTAAGCATTTGCAAGATCACTACAGGAGAAGGTTTCTCAACAAAGGCTACAGACATACCAGTTTGAGGATCTGCAAAATTCTCTCCTAATTCTGTTAATTTTTTTGCATTAATATTCTTTATGGCTTGAGCAATGAGGGGGTATTGTACTAAGTGCTCCTGAATATTATTCCAATCTCCTGCCTGTTCCGCCTGCTCAATTTCATTAAATAAATTCTCTGTTTCACTGTCTTCAACAACTTTTTCAGCTACACCATGTAAAGCCATTCCCCATGAATCATCATTCTCTAGATCAGATTCAAAATATTTGCCATATCCCATGTTGCCCATCTGGTAATCACCATCGGAGGCAGTCCAATATACCTTGCCTTTTCCAAAGTTCTGATGCTGCATGCGAACTTTTCCCAAAAGCTGCATCGCTCTGCGATAGTAAGGTATCCCGTACGCACTGGGAAATAATCCGTTGTACCCGTTTAATGCAGTGGAACCTCCGGCTCGGGATTTAAGCCCTCCATCAGTAATAATATCTATGTTAGCCGTATCTAAGAATTCATCTCCTAAAACTTTTCGTACTGCGGCCAAAGCCGTCCCTTCTCCGGCCATATCGCCCAGAAGCACTTTATCAGATTCTTCGATGCTCAATAAAAATACAGCGTGGCCGTTAAATTCTTTGGCTAAACCACGAAGATAATCCATATATATCAACGGAGAATTTGCTGAAAACCGTTTGATATTAGTCACATAATAACGCGTACCTAATAAACCTGCCTTAAGGGCTGCTTCTTCTATAAGAGCTATTTGATTGGAACGTGCTTCATTGGCTAATTTTCCTTCAATCGTATCATTCTTCGATGCATCTTCTAATGAAAATGGTTTGCCATCTTTCAATAATTGAGCATCTTGTGTCGATAAAGTGAAGCTCAAATACGGAGCTACACTTTTCTGGATATCTCCAATGGATAACTGGGTAACATCCACTTCTTCCGGGTTTTCAGCTGATCTAAATGCAAATAAATACGGACTATTATGCGGATCACCATTCAGTTTAACCCTTGCATCTTCAAGAGCCTCAGCTATACCGGTAAGATTGCCTGACTGATTGGATTTTTCTAAACGTGTGACCAAACCTTCGCTTTTGCTCAATAGACTTTCTAAATTTGCTATCATCGCCGCGGAAAGTGTTACCTTATAAAATCCTGGCTTTCCTTCAACTGATTCAAGCTTAAAGAGTTGAAATGTTGTATTAACAGCGGGCGTAAGATCAGCTCCCTCTTTAGCAAAGGGCTGCTCTTTGAGCCATTGCTTTATGACACTTTTAAAATTTTTCTTAGCCTCTGCTAGGGTGGCCCCTTCAATTTCCGATTCTTGATTAAGACGTGCTAAGATTTTATTTGTAGTTATCTTTTTTAATAGATCCATCACAAATTGTTCACCAAACGTCTCTTTAATTAGATCTTCCAATGCAGCTAACCTGCCACCCAAAAAATTACCACGCCATTCATCCCAATCAACTGTTTTAATAAGCTCTTCACGTTCATCTAAAGGATGGTTTAAAATTAAAGAAAGATCTTCTAAATCATGTCTTAGCTCTAGATTTCCAGAAGCTTTTAATTTGAGCTTTGTCTTTTCAACCTTATTTAGACCATCTAAAACATCAAGCAGCAACCTCGCAATCTCGGAGGCCGTCATCGCCGCGCTGGACGGACCGACTTCTTGATTTGACCCTGAAATCCCTACGTTCAAACCTGAAACATCAAAGACCTCATTCCCTGGCTCATTCTCCTGAATTTGAGAGATATCTACGCTTGCCTCGGCCGGCGTTTCTTTCTGAAGCGTATCAGCATTTGCCGCCACTATCCCACCGGAAAAATACTTGCGCGGAATGGTCTGTTGGTTAGTTTGATTGACTTCTTCCTTGATATAGTTAAACACGCCTTTTTTATAGGCTTGCAAATATTGCTGATAGATCTTTTCTTTTATCGCAGGGTCAACTACTTTGACGCCATTGACCTTGGATTTATCTGTGTATACCTGATTAAGCAAAGCTTGTTTCAAATTCTTTTTAAACCACACAGCTAAGATCATAGAATTATATATCTGGCGTAACTGGGCAAAATTCTTGCCGGCGTTGACTTCTTTTTCGATCGCTGGAAGAATGATTTGGCGTATTATTTGGGAACCAAGATTGTTGACCTGAGATTGCTTCGCTTCGCTCGCAATGACACTGGATGGCGCGTGTTTACTTAACGCTAAATAATCCTCATCCAGCATTACTTTTAAATGACTTTTGACGACGAAGACGGTGTTGTTGTGTTCATAGACTTTTGCGAATTCCGGCAAGATCCACACCTTATTAAAAGTATTCACAGGGATTTGAGTAGTGCCGTACATCTGACGGGCTTTTGCGTAAACGGTATCCCAAAAGTTCTTGCCTAAATTTCTTTCCGGGTAGATCAAGGACGCGGTTAATTGTTTCAAAATATAATCCTGAGCCAACATGTCCTGACCCAAAACGGTCTGTCCCAAATCCTCGGGAACGATGCGTTGTTTTTCATAAGGGGAAAGATTGACCCACTGATTGTTTTCAGGAATGGTCAGACAAGCTAAGAAATATTTGATCAAACGGTCGGATTGTTCTTTGACTTGTTGGGCATTCAAGCCGCTGTTGCCGGTACTGACAATGAAATCCATCAGTAAAGGATTTTCCGGATGCATACTCAAGCCTGTGATCATCAAGGGAACATAAGCAGGACTTAAATCCACCATTGTCCCGGGTTGTGGCAAGCCCATAACCCCGGCTTGAGCTCTGGGTGTTATCACCATACTAGTCACAAAGGTGACCATCAGGCATAAGCTGATTGAACGGGAATACCAGGACCGGCGAATGGATGAAAAAGTCATTTGACCTCCTTGATGTGCTAAATAAAGAATCTTGCGCCACAAAGCCCCCATTGGACCTTGTAACACTAGGACAAAATGCTGTTTTAAGATATTACCAAAAGCGTAACACATCGTCCTTTCTTGTCAAGCTTGTATCTATATGATATTAAACGAATTACAAATATAATAATAAATAAAATTCTTAAATCTCCAGATATCTATCTTTATCCCCCCACCAGTTGTCTTTAATTTGATCATAGCAATTGGCATTAATGTACTGATAGATCCTGTCCTTATCGTTATCGGCTATTTGGGTAAATGACAATCCATAAATAAACCTACCTTGATCTTCCTTGGTCCATGGTATCTGGGCCTCAATCTTAATTAGATCAAAATTATCTCCTATAGCAAAAGACATGCGCAGCGGCTCTTGTTGGGGCAAACGTTTATTAAAAGATACGCACATCCCTTTTAAATGCATGTCCTCAATAATGCAGTGAGAAAATCCTTGAGTTTGGGGTATCCAGGCCTTTGCTTCCTTCTTTATTTCCCATCGGGGTAATTGCCGGCGTTCATCCATATATTATTCTCCCTCCCGCTATAAACAATAGCCACTCATTACTCTATAATAGTGTACGCATACGTACTTGTTTCATAACTAATATTACACGTGCATATGCTGATGATCGGTGCTATTAAATTATAAAATCCTGTCCAGAAGCCATGCTTGTTGCAATTACCCCCCAATGAAGTTTTTATGCCCAATATAAAATGCCTCTCCCCTACTGTTATGATGACCTTAAAAATAGTAATATAAATTGTACGTACCGAGAAATGCACCCATCTAAAATACCACCAATCAAAGGATAGTGGCGTGCATAACGCAATATAGGGGAAGAAACACCCCAATTCCGGATTAAAGATTGTGTTGTTAAGAGGGATCTTCCCTGTCAACGAAGTGATCATTTTAAAACAATATCTCCAAAACAGGAACATTTGTCGAGGCGCTCTAAAAACAAAGATGGCGGGTGTAGGCCAATGTAATCTGTACAGTTTATACCGAATGATCCTGATGCACTTCCTTGGCGCTGATATAAGCATTTTCTTTACGCCCCCACATCCCGTGCCTCCCAGTTTGTACTTACAGCTACACTTGCAGTTGGGCTTTAATAGGAGGTAAAGAAGTATCCACAACAAGACGAATAACAAAAACAAAATGATCAAAGCTATAATTATCCTTTCCCGTTTCTTATCAGAATCTTTTTGCTTGTCGGTACTTTTTTGCTTATTAGAAACTTGGACAGTGGTCAAGGCTAACACGCCTGTGTTCTTTAAAAGCCACTTCAGGTTATTCCATACGTGATTTCTATACGCGGACCAGAATGTGAGTTTTGAATTGGAAGAAGGATATAACTCAGATTTCAACTCGTTGATATCCATTTGGTCCTCATACGGATGCCACTCGACAAAGTTATCCCAATCCTGACCATTCCACAAATCTCGTTGTTCGAGATACGCTTTGTACAAAATGATTACACTAGCTACGGTGAACAGCGGCACAACTATGGGACTAAACAACAATGCTCGTACAGGCATCATCCATCCCCGCGTGCCAATGAAGAAACGTATTGTTTTCTTGATCTTCGTGACTATCCAACGAGCAGCTCCTGGCAGCATGGCGGGGATTGCCATTGGTGATTCAATCTCAGGCTGCTTTATCATCAAGCTTTGCAAACCATTCATTTCCGGGGCAGCAATTTTGCCGCCGACAATAATTATGTTGAACTTTTTCTCATTGAGCCGGGCCAAGTTCTTTTCAATTAATCCCTTGGCTAATTGGCTGACTTCATCCCAATTCACACTACGCAGGCTTATTTGATCAAGCACTCCGTCTCTTATTTCATTTTGTACATCTTCGAGCATTTCTTTTGAGAATAAAAAGCCATGCCATTTCTCCAGTGCAATGGTAAACGCAAAACCTCTGTCAGTAACCCGAAGACCTGAGACCATGTCTGGATTCTTTCTTAAATATTTTTCAATTGCTCTAGCCCATCTATAATCGTTCTGACAACGAATGACTATATTATTAATATCTTTAAACTGCCTGTCTAAAAGGATCCTCAGTAACGGCATCTCGTGGACTTTCGGACCGCCAACAGTCTTATATAAATGAATCAGCTTCGATTGCAATTTGAATTCAAGAATTGCATTACTACTAATGGCATCGAGGTCTGTGGATCGGCCTTGCTTTAAAATTACGGCATCCGTTTCCTTCAGAATACCTAACTCGCCCGGAACCAACAGCTCCCCAGGATTAAAAATGAACTCATGAATACCTAAAATCTCTCCGTAAACACCTGATACCTTGCGCTGAATCGCTTTCGGAATATCCGCCAATACTCCCCGGACAAATTTATGAACGACATTACCTGAAGGACCCGCATAAGATAAAAGCTCTTTAGCTTTAGCAATTAAATCCGCCGATGAGAAATTCCAGATTCCTATAATATCACTCGTAGACACTCCAGCCGCCTCAAGTAAAACATTTTCGGCAGCGATATACCGGCATGCAATGGATAGCCCATCTTCCTTCGGATATTGCAGAGACAACTCTTCATGTCCTTGAATAAATTCAGGGTCGCCTGCCTCATAAGCGGTTGCTGCAGATACGAGCCCAAGCCTTCTTAAATACCCAACAATTTCACGAGTGGCACCCTTGCCAAGAGGGATGGATTGCTCCTTCACGAATTCCTCAATGTCGGTTTCAATGACTTGGCCACGCTTAACAATTGCCTCATATAGCAATGAAATCTCTTGTGAAATACCCAAAATCGCAGGGAAATCCCCTCTGCGCATATAGATATTGGCCAATTTAACCCTGACCCAATTGCGAACAGGTTCCTCCGAGTGTCCTTGATAAGATAAAAGCTCTCTGGATTTAATAATCAACCGGTCCGATGAAAAACGGTGAATTTCAGATTGCGCTGCAGCTTGACTTGCGGCCAAATGGGCTGTTTCGAGTAAAATCCTGTCCTCATAGATACGTCCTGCCAACAGTACCAATTCATCTCTCTGAAGCCCTGCCAGTCCATTATCCACCCATTGATCAAATTCTGCCCACGATTGCGCCTCATATTTCACATTTAAACGCTCCCCGATTTCTTGCAGGACTTCCTCGTCTCTCGGGCTAGCAAAGAGCATTCGGGTCAGTCCATAGTAAGGTCCCTTGCCATGGCTAATGCTCTTGAGATGAGCCATATATTCTGTGTTAGCTCTCTCGGGCATTCCGATCGCAGCCATTTCTTTATGGGCAATCTGACCCCATATGGCAGATTCTTTGATCACTTCGATGGCCTGCTCTTGGGACATTTCAGTGAATGCTATGCGGAACTTTTTATATTCACTTAAGAGATTATCGATAAAAACATAAATTCTTGGGTCTCCTGGTTCTCGTGGCCCCCAAGCCAATTCCTTCAACGGAGAATTGCCATCCACAGATCTTGCATTTTTGGCAAGAATAATAATAACTGATCCGATACTATCGACCTGTCTGTTCTCCTTACTAACAACTTCCGCTTGAGCAAATCCCCCCTTTGAGCCGGCATGCCTAAAAGGTTCGATTGTTTTATCCCGGAAAATGCTAAATAACCATCGGCTTATTCTGTTAGAACTAGTTTTCCTAAGATATTGCCTGTCGAGCTTACGATTCTCCCAATCTTTCTTCCCATCCCCTGCCCCATTCTCATGCAGGATCGTTGCAACCCTTTGCCGACGATCCATTACCCGCAGACGATTAAGAATAATATACGAATTTCCAGCCCTATCCTTATGGTTGGAACCGGAAAGAATCACCCTATGACGCCCTTCAAATTTCGCGTATTCATCTGCCAGAGAACCGGCAGCGTCAATTAATATCTTTCTTCCCAAACTATCCGCCGAACCATACTCCCCTTCCCCATCAAGAAATCTCATTGCTTCCTGCCTGCCAGGATCATTAATGCCCTTTCGTTGGGCAGAGATAATATTCTTTTCATATTTAATATTAATACGCCGAAGCTCTTCCGCCTGCTTGGCGTTCAATGCCGGTACACTGCGGGCGGGGTCATCTGCGACCGCTGAACTAGAAGCATTGTTCCCCCTCGATAAAGATTCAAGGAAACTCTCCATACTGACCGACCGGCCGGCGCGGACCTCTTTTCCTGCCTCAATCAGCCATTCGTCAGCTTTTGGGCTCCTCGGATCATTATATGGAATAAATACGCGCTGCCAGGCCAAGGCACGGTATAAAACTCTCTGGCTTTCTGGGATGTTCAATGCATAAGCATCGAAGGCTTCATTGAATGCCTTCTCGCGATCAATATCTTCGCCAAACGCAGACGAAGCCTGCATTAAACGCGAGACGTATACTTCGCCAATATCCAACACCTTTCTGTCGCGCGCGCGATAAGACATTCTTTCTTCTCTTGTGGTATCGTTCCTTAACTGTACTAATATCTTCCCGATGGTGCTGCTTTTACGGACGATGCTTGGGTTCCAAAGCCCTGCCATTCCGTCCTTCTTGCCTTCACAATCCTTGATACGGTCCTCAAAGGCACTACTTGCTTCCTTGACAAAACGACGAACGGTCTTAACATGACGACCAGTAGCCAAGAGCATCCCGCTGGCACCGCTAACAAATGCGCGGGCAATCAAATTATCTTCCGCCTTAACACCCTTCAAAGACTTCAAAACACTGCCAAGTATTACTGTTACCTTTAATCTGTCTTCATCCGAAATATGCTCTGTCGCTAATAACTTCTGTGCCTCTTCAAGCAGGACCATGTTCATACGTGCGCGTCCGATAAGCCTGGTCTCGGAAACGATACCGTCGATCTGCCCACGCAAAGCTTCTAATACATTGGGGTAAAACTTTTGACTACTCTGAAGCAAGGAGCGGTCAGCTCCTTCAGGGGTAAGATATTGCTGTTGCCGAACAATGACTCCCCCGTCTACTCTAAAGACGTCTGAACCAAAACGCGGTGTACGGACCTCCGGGCGTTTATACAGCTTGCGGTACTCGTACATATCATTGAACAAGCTTTCCAATATTTTCATGGCCGCAGGTTCATTATTATTTTCCTCGACAAGTTTTAAAGCCGCCTCTCCGCCTAAAACCCAACGGCAAAGCATGCCCTTACCCATGGGATCAGGATAAATATCAGGACTGTAGCGCAAAAACATTTTCTGCCAACCCTTCCTGAAATCACGGATCTTTCTTGTGCTTTTAGCTAAAAGTTTACTTGCCCCTGCATCACCTTTCTTAACGCCTTCCTTCGCTGCCATGCGCTGGCTCATCATGACGGCCAGATCAATGAATTTTACCAGTATCTTCTCAAACGCATCCCGTGCCGAAGATTCGGAACGCTGTATGGGGCTCAATGGTTTACCTTTTTTCTCAGCGGCGGGTTTTTGTTGAACATCACCCTTTTCTGGCGTCAATAAAACAGGCTTACCTGATTCATAAACAAAGCGGTATGAATCATTCACCATGTCCCTGTAAACCATTCGAGGATTCCGTCTCTCAAGCACAGCAGCGTGAACTTCGTAAAGGATGGATAACTTGCGGTCAAAAGAAGATTTATTAGATGCTTTCACAAGGATGATACGTAATTTATTCTCATTTGTCCAATAATGGAAGGAGGCAAACCGGACTTTAGAGAAATTGCGACGGAGCCATTTCCTTAAATCACTGGAGTCCCATACGATCTCAGCTTCTGCTAACAGAATAGATTCTTGCGCATCAATTTCCCCTCTAAGTCCCTGAGCTATGACACTGGTTTCTTTTTTAATCTTTTCAGATACGGGCTCACTCCCTCGTGATTTCAGAGGAAGATTTTCTTGTAATTGGGCCACTTCCTCATCTTTCAAGAAACGGCTGGACCGGGCCGGGTCGACGAGGCAGGCATTGTTCTTCTTTTCAATAACAATGATCATATTGCTGTCAGGCAGGCTGACTTCATTTCCTTGAATATCCAGCAACCTGGCCTTGCCGGCAAGATTGTCAATGTAACCCTGCTGAAGGAAGGATCTTTCTTCAACAGGCATTTCAACCTCTTTGATCTGCATGCCGAGCTCTTCAGCTAATTCGTGCAATAACGCGACATATTCGCTGCGTTTTAACACCTGATATTGCTCCCGCACCTCGTCGATCAGGCTTTGAGAATTGTATTGCGGTGTCCAGACCCAGGTAAATTTCATCAGGAATTCTGCGGCCAGTTTGCGCGGCATACGGTACTTCCACACTTGGCCAACGGTATCAGATTCAACTAACTTGACAGCTGCCTCAAAAGACGGATATTCACCCTTAGTAAAATAAACATCCTTCGCCCGGAAATTCTTCATAAAGTAATCAAACGCCTCTTTCGACAACTCCCCCCGCAATTCCAAAATTTGCTCTTCTGTATCATTTTCAGGAACAACCCCATCACGGATATGAAGACGATCTCCCGGAACCATCACTTGAAGTGACGAACGTAAAACATCTTTGACCGTCCTTAAGTCATAACGACGGCCATACTTTTCTGAATAACTGTATATCTCGTGTAAAATTGAACAAAAAACGATATTAGCAACACGTCCCACGTTCTGCCTTTGCAAAACCTCCGTCAGATCAGAGGCATCCCCGTGGATCGCCCGGCCGCTTAATCCCTTGGCAGCAATGATCCGTCTCAACGCATCGATGACTTCGCTGGAAATATCAACCCCAATAATCTCACTTATTCCCTTGGCCTCGCGATATTCCTCTGCCATTTCCATCAACATCCCATCAGCAGGGCCAATATCAACAAATGCGCCGCCTTTAGCAAAATAATGGAAAAGCCTCGATTTATTCTGCTTAGCACCGCGCATAGTTTCCAGGTAATGTTCCTCATCCTGGACGCGATCAAACTCATCCTTCCGAACACCGTAAAGGTCCAGCAATGATTTAAGCTCATGCTGGTATTTAACCGCACTGCGTGTTTCATAAAAACGGACCAACGTTAACAGCGCTTCAGCTTCCTTGGAGAATTCAATGTCAAAACCAATGGCCCCTGTCCCCAACCAATTAAGCGCAATACCAGCCAGTCGAAGATTCTCTGCAGACTTTCCGGCGGCATCAAACTGAGCAACCATTCTGTTGTCCGTTAAAATGTCTTTAAAGCTTACGCGTCTTAGAAGAGCCTCAACGATCCGGGTTTTGTAGGGATCAAAACTGTGCCGGCCGGTGGATAAATTTCTCATCAAACCAATGAACGTAATATTAAATGGCCCTTGATGGTCAGGATTATTGATCGTGAATATCCGGCCGCCAATAGCTAACAGCTTGACCATCGCTTCAACGGAAAGACCGAACGTTGCACTTTCCAGATACCAGGCCTGCAGGCGGCTTAACAAAGAGGCCAATACTTCTATTTCCTTTTCAGAAATCTGACCATCGATTATTTTGGCCACTTCAGAGGGGTCTTCTCCTTGAGAGATCCTCTCCTGACGAAAACGTTTAAGGCGAGTGACCAATTGATTACGCGGGGTATATGTTCCGGTTTCGCAATGGCTATATAATATTTGTTCGGGATCATTTTGAGATACTGCAAGTTCCCCTAAAGCATCGGAAACATTACGCATTTCGATGAATAAACGCTCATCCAAAAGTCCCTCACGCAAACTGGCTACATCCAAAGTATTGAAAAGAAAAACCAAATCGACTATCTGTTGAGCAGTTTCAGTCGACGAAGATGTCTGCAACACCTGGCCTAATTCCCCGATATGTTCACGGATCCAACCAATGAAAGGCATGAACAGATCTGCCGTGATCTCTCCGCGGACCTTCATCCCCAGAAGGCCACGCGTCCCGAGGATCCGATAAAATAATTCATTAAGCAAATCATGATGAGGATTTTCACGCAGCAGAGCGATATTTTCAAAAAGCCCCTGATGATTGCTATCGACAGACGTCAATTGTCTTAATATCATTTCACTGGCTTGATTCGCCAAATTAAGATCAATGCCGTTGATCTCTGCCCATACTTGCTTGAAAGTCGGGTCATCGATCTTGGATACTTCATGATAAAGAAACGCTGACCTGACATATGGTAAAAGTCCTGAGCGTTCAAGTTCACGAATGATGTTTACCAGGAAAAGGAACTGCTCTGTGGTAATATCTTTTGCTTGAAAAACTTCCGGATCTGCTGACTCAAGCCCCAACAATTTCCTGCCAAAACCGCGGCCAATTATATGACGGATCAATGCTTTATTATTTCCTGTTTCATCCATCTGGCCATCCCCGTCATAATTCATATTTTTAGGCTCTTGAGATAGGTATGCAAAAACCTCGGGAAATAAACGCTTTATCTTTTGAGCGGGTTCTGACTGCGGGTCTTCCAATAAAGCGGCAAAAGTCTCGACCATTGTACGGGTATCAGAAAAGACCTGATTTTCGATATTGTCTTTTTCACGGCGCAGGGGTGTAGCAAGAACCCAAGGCTTAGGACGTATACGGTACAGCTGCAAACTATGGACATAGGGAATGCCGTCTATCTGTACATGGGAGTTGTGTATGATTAAATTTTCAGATAACAACCACTGAGACCAACGTTCGTCGACAGCCTTGATCTTAAGAGGGACTGTTATCGCCTCATCCAGTTTCTCGACATTAATTTTGTCCTTGTTAGCTTCAACATATCTGTCAAAATCCGGTTGGGCCATAGAAGAAATATTGATCAGGATCGAAGCCTCAGGGTTTAACGGATTAAGCTTATAAATACCTTTTTCAACAATTTCACTCATTAATCCTGTCCCTCGGTAAGGATCAATTTCATTGAGGCTTTCCCAAGGAGCTATAGGGATATACGGAGAATCAACCGCGATCAGATCTTGATCCGGTGAAATCTCACCCAATCCCTGTCCCAAGAAATGATGCAAAACAGCATCAGGAGAATACCGTAGTAGATACGGCAATACATTACGCAGTGTCGCTCTCAGAGCCTGACGGCTAATATCAGTAAACGTCATTTCCTCCAACCCTTTAGCCTTTGAGGCCAACAAGGTTGAAAGAGCTCCCCCGCCGCTTCCGATCTCAGTGACTTTTTTGATCAAATATTGTGGATTAAGAATAAGAGACAGCAGTCCTGAATGCTCATAGGCTGTATCGATATTTGTCGTCCAGACATTGTGATCAATAGAGAGGTCCCAAGAAACCGTAACGCCACCATAGCGCGTATAACGTTTGTTTTGTTTCCATAAATACAGGATACGATCACGGACTTCTGGCGATACAAAACGTTCTATATAGCCGATCGGAGACATCAAATGCTGACTTGGAAATTCAGCTAATTTTATTTTTCGGATGGCATCATAATCGACTTTCCCGTTAAAGGAATGAACGCCTGAATCATCTGTCACTTCGTAATACGTCAAACGCTTAAAATCATCGCTCATATCAATGAACAGACAAATACCGGGATCACGTCTGGCAGGCAAGATAACCGGAACTTCGCGGGCAGGATGCAAATAAACAGGAGCTGGTGGCGCTTGAGCCTGTACATGCTTATTGATCTGTAGCAATCTTAAAATATACTCATAGTTTTCCAGGCCTTTATCGACAAAGATCTCAGCGCCGGCATTAAAAGCCCGTTGACGCATCAACTGGATCAAATTGCCTGAAATATTTGTTCCTCCGATCCCGATATTCAAGCCATTGATATTTCTTACTCCTGCCATGCCTCCAATGCCGTCATTGAAATACACAAACCGGTGTCCGGGAAATTGAAGGGCCACGCCTTCAATGGTAACGCTGCGTACGCTATCATCATAATGAGCGCCTTTCTTTTGTGAACGCATCATCTCATCACGTGTAATAATATTCTCGGAACGAATACCTTTACCTGCCTCATGCTCGTATAGATGGTGTATGGCCAAGTCCCGGGAAGCACCTGTCTGCACGATAACCTCAACACCATTTTCTTTTAAGAAAGGCAATAACTTTTCAACGCCAGGTTCTAACTTGGGAACGGAAGCAAACTCAATAAATTCCCTGGATTCTTTATAAATACGATGCGTTTCTTCTACGGGCAATCCAGAGCTTGTCATTAATATTTGGTGAAGGTCTTCCCCTTCATGTTCCTGCACCCACTGCATAGCTTCTTGCTTTGTGACCTTCATGGTCCGTTTATACGCTTCTGCAAACACGTCACGCCAACCTGTTTCAACCAATACGCCATGCAGGTCAAAAATAGTGACCAGAGGCAGATCAGTTCTCCAACGATCATTATGAGATCGGTGTAGATCAAAAGCACTTTCATCATCGAGAGCATTTAAAATATCACTGTACAATTTGCCATAATGTTGCCTCCATGAGATCTCATCAGGAAAACGTGGCAAGGCCCATCGATGGCCTTCGATCCAATCATTCAAACTTAATGCTTCATTGCGAATGAGGATGTTTTCTTGGCGGATTATCTCTTCCTTTTTAGACGCATTTCCAGCCTCGTAATCACGACGATTCTTCTCTAATATGCCGGGCCCCCAGGCAGGCGGTAATTGCGAAGGCTCTTGTTTCCCAAAAGCCAACAAACAATACTGCCATGGAGCAAGGGTGACCTTGATCTCGTTTTCCATAACTTGGACATCCACTCCCGGCGATAGACATCTTTCCCGGATGCTTCCCCAATTCATACGTGCGACGGATATCTCCGCTGTTTGCTCCCAAGAATGATTGACTAAGATCAGCGCATGCTCATTTGCAGTATTTCTTGTAAACGCAACAATCCCTGTCTGGCTCATCCCCTTCGCATTACCGCCAATCTTGACTTCCACAGCAGCATGGTCCATTTCTCCCTGCATAACCGGCAATGAAACAAAGTTCATGATCTCGGGGATCTGGGCAACAACTGTATCGGGGAATTTTGTCACGTCGGGATATTGGTACCTGTACACGCCTCCATCCGCTGATTTCATTTCTAAAACAGCCCCCTCAGGCTTAACCATGCCAAGAATTTGCCTTAAGGGGATCAGTTTGAATCCAGGGATCGACCAAGTAATAACAGACGCGGCTAACATATGCTCACGACCTCTAAATGCCTCTAATGCCGCGAGCTCATCATGATTTTCCGTAAAATAAACACAATTGGCTAAAAATCTGCTGCGCTCCTTCATTGCATCAGCAGTCGCTCTTAATAAATAGGCTCGTAGCTGGGCGATGTCCCCTGCCACTAACAGATCGTAAGGGATCATGTTGTAAGGGTTAAACCCTAATCCGATCAGGGTGCTAATGCTTTCTTGCCCGTATGTTTCCGCAAAAAGAGGCATGCCTGGATATCGTTCATCCACTTTCTCTTTGAATTCTTGCCAAAATTCTTTAGGCATTAAGCGCTCAAATTCATTCCAAGGTATCCCAAAACCCCAGAAATCACGTACATTCATACGAAAAGCTAAATAAGCCAAATCTGCACGAAGGCCGCCGTTATCCGTTAATCTCGCTATCTTATCGAGAACAAAATCGATCATAAACCTTCTGGCCCGTTCATCCAGATAATCGATCTGGGCTAGGTTTTCGACACCCTTTGAACCTGCATCAAGGCGCGCATGCTGGATAAAAAGACCTTTTTCAATTTCACTAAAATGCGGATATTCCGCATTAAGACATTGCCAAAGGACCCCCTCATCAGAAACACCATTAAACTCGTCTGGGAAGAATCTCCGTGCCTGGGTCACAACCCACTGCTTGTCCCCGGAACGCACAAGGCCGGGAACTTCTGTAATATAGGGAGAATCTGCCGCGATGTCATTGGTCACAAAATCCAATGTAAGCGCAATGCCCCGCTCCCTTAATCCTTTAACCACTGAAACAAATTCTTCTTCATTCCGGGCTACATTGGGGTTAAGTTCATACTGGAATACGTCATACTCACTCGGCAAACGTACCGGATCTGCTCCTGGAAGGACTTCATGATGAAGCTGGCTATACTTTTGCATCAGGTCGCGTGACAATTCACTTTCTTGCCATGCGCCCTTAAGCCAGATAATAGATGTTCCCAAATTCGCTATAAAATCCCAGAATGCCAACGGCACCTGGCTGATCGTCCCATAGGTAAGCGCCAAGGCACGGGCATCGATCTCAACAATGATCCCGCTCCGACGCTTGGGCTGGAAGGGACGCATATCCGTAACCGGCGGCGTATAGGGTACGGTGGCGGTATTGTAACCGTACGTGCTATGTTCGCGTATCACGTGGATTCGAATGTCTTTAGACTTACCATTGGCCCAGGCCAGCGCTTGGTTGGTGTCAACAAGCTCGTCTACAGAGGAGGCCAATCCAAACGTCAGTCTCATGCTTTTTCTTGCAGGGAAGCTGACCTCAAACTTTAATTTATTATCCGCCCAGCTAGACTGTATTTGAATGTCCCTATCTGGCACCAAATCCCATTGTGCCTTGTCTTCCGGTTTTGCAAAAGCAAATAGTTGTACACGACCTGCCAGATTCCGACGGGTAAATGGCATTGTCACCGTCATGGATACTGTTGAATTATGTGCCGCCTCATAACTGCCGTCTTCCCTCACTTCAGCATTGTGGACTTCCACGGACATCTTCTTGTCTGTCATGACTGTAATTGCCTGACGCTCTGCCGGGCTTAAAAGTGAGGTCAGACGCACCTTACTGATCTCCTCCCACATTCCGGCGGTCGTTATAACCTCAAGGCCCTCGTCAGCAGAAGTGTGCCGCTGCCAGACGCCTTCAAAAACAAGTAAATTGCCTTCGTGACCGACAAGTTTAAGCTCAGCCCAAATACCGGTCCATCCGCGGGCGTAGGCCACAATGCGGTCTTCCGGGACGCCCTGAGCGTCGACTAAGGCACGGACGATCACGCTCTCACTGGTTTTAGATGGAGCGCTGAAAAAGACAGTGTCCGAGCCAATATTAGCGCTCTCGAGAGCAACTCGCTCATCGTCGCGGACAACATAGGTTTCAACAGACCGCATGGCTACTTCGCGTTCTTCACGGGCACGCTGGCTATAATATTCTATCAAGCTTTCCGCCACTGATTTGCCTGTTTGGGCTGTCAATTGGGCGCGGAACTCTTCATTCTCACGAACCGCTTTCTCCCAAGCACGGGCATAGGCAGCGGCCGTAAGTGTGACGTCAACGGTACGGAAATGCCTGAACCCGTCTAAGTGATAATTGACAATCTCACCGTTTTCATATGCTTGGGCGAGTCCCTTGTAGACTCTCTCATAAGAGTATATTTCTTCATCTACGACAATAGGGTTAGCCCCACGCTTGGTCAATCGGTTCAAGCGTGCCTGGATAAGCTGAATAAATCCATGCAAGGCCATGGTCCCTGCATGCATCCAGGTATGCGCTTCGGTCGATTCTGCCGCCCCTGTAATGATCACAGGATCAGTATCGTGTTCCATATCCGAGTCTTGCATCTGCATATCCAGCGCCATCAAAAGCAGGATCTGTTCATCGATCGCGAAACTATTCTTAAATACGATCTTGCCCGGAAGGTCTTGGCTATTAAGATCAACGGCATCCCTGTGCATGCCTTGGACCAATTGATGGCTCTTCTCATTAGGCTGTTCATTACCCAAGATCACAAAGAAAATTCCATACCCCAACCCTTTATAAATAGCTCCTTTGCTATGGGCGCGCTGACGTCCTAACTTTTCCTCAACCCCGCGACCGGAATATCCGCTCCATGGACGATGGGCAAGATAATCCATGAATTTATCCACATCGCCTTCAAACTGCTTCGGAATTTCTATGCCAAGGATTCCTAATTGCGGTTTGACGTATAGCTCCAAATATTTGCGCTTCATGATAATTTGTATGCTGTTAAACATCTCCCGTATTTCTTTATCACTACGGCCGGACTGATCCACCCAATCCCACAAGGCATTGTTAGCCATCTCATCGGTCTCACGCTGGACAATCGCTTTTTGATCATCCGCAACGGTGGCCTTTTTACTCTTTAAGAATTCATACTGTTCCTTGACGCCTGCAGGCAATAGTTCTATAGGGACCCATTCCATAAACGCCATAGAAAACTCGCGCATGGTCAAATTAATAAGATCCCCGTTGGTCAATCCATACAATGCCCGGCCGATTTGCGGGAAGAAGCGGCGCATATCCGCCACATGAGAATCTGAAACCCCATTGGCAAATCCACCAAAAATCTGTACGGCCTCAATACCTGCCTTGGTCAGGTCATATTTTTCGGCATTGCCCCACTGTGATTGACGTTTAAAGAGCCACATCCATAAAGCAGGAACGCCTGCACGCAACAAAAATTCGCGATCATTAAAAGCAATGGTATTGCGAACCGTATGTGTAGTCACCATGTAATGCGCGTTAAGCAAGACTTCAGTTTGAAGATCTGAATAGAATAACGGCCATGCCGCCGAGAGCACTGATTGCCCATCATTCAATGCGATCACAGGAGCAACCCATTGCCTGGATTTCTTTTTAGCATCAGCACGTTCACGTTCTTCCAAAACATCAATGAGCTTGGATGAGGCCTTGGTCATAAATTCTACGGCCTGTATATCCGTCGGGTGACGCCCGCCGGGATAGTAATAAAGGACCTGGACATAGAAGCCCCGTTCATCACGATAGGTATACACGGGAATGCCTTCATCATTAATGCCCTTGTAAACAAGCACCTTCTCCGGCTGGCCTTGAACAGTAATGGTAAAATCAAGTTCCGGCGCTCTTTGAGAATGTAACGGCAAAGGCAACTGCGTATAGTCAAGCGGGATTTCAATGCTGACGATGCCATCGACCGTTTCGATATACTTGTAATGATCAGGATCATCTCTTAATCGCTGCTCATAATAATTCTCGAACTCGCCCTGTGAAATGCGGATAATTTTCCGTAAATAGTGTGGTTCAATAAAAATGATCTTAAGGCCGAATTTCTTAAGCGCACGCCCCAGATACTGCATGACACGGCCCAATCCCCCGCTTAAAAGCGTAATCTCTGCGGCAACCAAATATAATCTACGCTCACCCTTAAACAATAAGGGAAGCAAAGTTTTAGCCCAACCCACCAAGTCTTTAATCCCGTGCAACATTAAAAGGACTGAATCTATCATCGTGCCGCCTGTCATGGGTGCTTTGTCGTTCTCAAAATATCTGCGTTGTAATAGTTCCACCAAAGCACGACGCTGAGCAGACGTTAATCCTAAAACTGCCCGTAAAAATGCCTGCCGGCTTTCCACCAGGCTCGTGGCATTCATTTCAGAGGCTTTTTCATAGGAGGCAATTTTGTTTAAAAGCGCCTCTTCATCCTTAATGACCCCTTCTTCACTAATAAACGTTTTCAATTCTCCTTCGATATATACGTTATCACGCGCCCAGGTGGCAAGCTCCTCGGGTGAAGCTGCCAAGGTATAAATACCGCCGTTCTCACGATGTACAAGCCCAAGTTCTTCCAGATAATTGACAAGATCTTTGACTTTAATATCCGTTCCAGAGCGTTCTACGTTTGTCAAACCATAGGCACCGGTTAGGTATTGAAGGATTTCGTCGGTGGTATTATGGTCCAAATGCACCGGCATGCGTCCTTCGCGCACTTGGATCAAGAACCATTCAGCCACACCAAAAACCATGGCCCAGAACGCATAAATACGGCCCTGTTTATCTTTACGCACGGAAGTGGGCAAAGGATAACGTTGTGCGAGCAACGCCTGGGGAACAACAAAAGGAGTTGATAATTGCACAGGGCTGTTGTCACTCATAAACGCGTTTAGATCATGTTCGATCCAGATATTCAACGCAGCCTTTAGAGCAACATTACGATCTTGAGAACTTGAAAACTCGCTTTGATATGCTTCTTCAATACGAATGACTAAGTGACTGAGGGTTTGGAGATCTTCATCTACAAGAGCTTCTGGTTTGAGAGACTGGAGATTGATCTTTTGACCATTGTGCAAGAAAAGCAAACTATTCAAAAACTCAACCGGCGGCGGCAAATTACCCTCTTGAAGGACTAATTGTAATTCCCGAGCGACCTGCCCTTCAATAAACTCCCTGAACGCATCTTGACCTTGAGCCTTCGCTGCTAATAACCCCGGTAATGCTGT
>Ga0302320_10000184_pt1 | contig 138304 bp, 115 predicted proteins | sample Bog_T0_3_FD_202130 | JGI IMG/M metagenome (GOLD analysis project Ga0302320, IMG submission 202130) | Peat permafrost microbial communities from Stordalen Mire near Abisko, Sweden - Bog_T0_3 | ecosystem: Environmental > Terrestrial > Soil > Wetlands > Peat | place: Sweden: Abisko, Stordalen... | reverse complement strand
CTGGAACTGATGATTCGCTTTGCGAAGCTGACCATTGCATACAAGCGCTACTCCCTGTCTCAAATGAAGCTGCGGGAGAAGGATTCATTTCCCGACTACGTTCACGAGGCTATGGCTGAGTACAAGGGATACTTTGACGTGTATCTTCCGGAAGGCGATATCGCTAGTTCGTATAGCCAAGCTATGAAATTGGCACAAAATGAGATTCTGGAGCACCCCGAGAAATTCGAGCCAATGACACCCGCAGATGCTCATAATGAAGCGGGGACGGGTAGACCATAGTTTCACACTCTCTCTATTTGCCAAAGGGAACTAGATAAATGTTCAAACTCGGGAAAAGTAGTCTTGTGTTGCTTTTACTCGCATTTATAACCTGCGATTGCGCGCTCGCGGTCGCTGAGGAAGCTGCGAAGCGGCTGTATCTTTCGGAAAAAGACTCGTCAAGCAGCGCCACAAGGTTGTCCAGCAGAGACATGATAAAGGCCGTTAATGAGAATTGCTCAAACGTCGTAATTACGAACGATAGAGGCAAAGCAGATTATGTGTTGGAGACGGGAAGCGCCTGGTGCTGCACACCACGAGGTGAGTCACGGGGCTATAAATTCACGTTATTCAACAAAGATGGCGATGCCATGTATGCCACTAAGACGCATACCCTAGGCAATGCGGTCAAAGATGTTTGTAACGCTATGAACGCTGGTAAGCCTAAGAGATAAAAAGGCATAAAGCAGACATGAAAATTTCACCGAATTGGATTCGCGACTTCGTCTCTCCCACCGCCAGCGACCGCGACGTGGCAGAGGCACTGACCGTCAGCGGCATTGCCATTGAAGGCTACTTCGGCCAGGGCGACGACCAGACCTGGGAGGCCGAGATCACCACCAACCGCGTCGATGCCATGAACCACTACGGCGTCGCCCGCGAGGTCTCAGCCATCTACGACCTCGATCTTGCGCCCCTCGCGCCGAAGGTCTCAGAGAGCGGCCCTGCAAACTTTTCCATCGCCATTGAAGACGCCGAAGGCTGCGCGCGTTACACCGCTCGCATCGTGCGTGGAGTCAAGATCGCACCCGCCCCGGCGAAGATCGCGCATCGTCTCGAACTGGTCGAGCAGCGCAGCATCAGCAACGTTGCCGACGCGTCGAACTACGTGCTCAACGAAATCGGCCAGCCCACGCACGCCTTCGATCTCGACAAGCTCGAAGGCGGCAGGATTATCGTGCGCCGCGCCCGCGCCGGTGAGACGATCACTACGCTCGATGGCGTCGAGCGCAAGCTTGCGCCTGAAGACCTCGTCATCGCCGACGCCGTAAAGCCCGTCGCGCTCGCCGGAGTCATGGGCGGCGAAGCGACGATGATCACCTACTCAACGAAGAATGTTCTGATCGAGTCCGCGTGGTTCGATCCAGCGGGGATTCGCCGCACCGCCCGCCGCCTCGGCATGCATACCGACGCTTCGCACCGTTACGAGCGCGGAGCCGATCCCGGCATCACGCAAACGGCCTGCGCCCGCGTCGCTGAACTGGTCGTCGCCTCGGCTGGTGGCGCGGTCTCCGGCGAGATTGACGCGGTAGCCCGCACCATTCCGCAGCCGCGCATCGCTCTCGCCTCCACGGAGGTCAAGCGCATCCTCGGCGTTGAAATTCCACCAGCGGAGATCGCCCGCATCCTGCAACGTCTCGGTTTCATTGTCGAAGGCAACGGCCCCGAGTTCCTGGTCACCGTGCCGACCTGGCGCTTGGATGTGGAGCGCGAAATCGATCTCATCGAAGAGGTCGCGCGCATCTACTCTTATCTCAAAATTCCGAGCACGCTGCCATCCTTCGCGGGCGGAGTCGTCGAGTTGCCCAACGCCCGCAAGCAGGCTGCGCTGCGTGGCCGCCTGCTCGCGCTCGGCTACAACGAATCGCTTTCCTCCACGTTCATCCCGCAGGAGGACGCGCGCTTCTTTGCCTCGAACGGGGCCAACGCTGAGCCTGTGCGCATCGCCAATCCGTTGAGCGAGGAAGCGTCCTACATGCGCACCACGCTCGTCCCCGGCTTGCTGCTGCAAGCTGCCTATAACCTCAATCGCGGCAACGCTGATGTTCGTCTCTTCGAGGCAGGACACGTTTACGCCATGCAGGGCGAGGCCGTCGATGAACACAACTCTCTCGCTTTTGTCTCCACCGGAGCCGCGCGCGAGTCCAGTGTTCACGGCAAGCCGGAGCCGTTCACCTTCTTCCATATCAAGGGTGATGTCGAACAGCTTCTCGCCGCCTTCGACGCCGCGGACGTGACGTTCGACCGCATGGTCCCTTCGTGGCTGCATCCGGGCCGTTCCGCCCGCGCACAGGTTGCGGGCAAGACGGTTGCGATCTTCGGCCAGCTTCATCCGGAAGTCGCCGCTTTACGTAAGCTCAAGCAGGATGTTTTCATCGCCGAGGTTTTTGTCGAGGCGCTCTACGAACTTGCGCTGCGTCAGCCCGCGTACACACCCATCTCGAAGTATCCGGCCATCGAGCGCGATTTTTCGTTCGTTCTTGGCGAGGGCGTGGAGTTTGAAAGCATCCGTCAGAAGCTCTCTGCCCTGGCGATCGCCGAACTCACGGCGATCCTTCCGGCAGAAACCTTCCGCGGCGGATCGCTCGCCGCTGGAACATACTCGTTCCTCCTGCGCGTCCGCTTCCAGTCCGCAGAGCGCACCTTACGCGACGATGAAGTCGCCAACTGGTCGCAACAGATCGTGAAGGCGGTGGAATCGCTCGGTGGCTCACTGCGGCAGTAAAACTGACTGCATGAAAAAAAGCCCCGCGTCATCGCCACGGGGCTTTCTGCATTTCAACGGATGAATTCTTACGACGTGCTTACCGTATCCGCTGACTCAGGCAGCAGAGGCTCATCTCCGCTTGCGTCCAACAAATCCGTCGGCAGATTCTTCTTCGGTTTCACACCCAGCGCCTTCAGCATCTCCGCCTGCCGTATCACATTTCCCTTGCCGTTGGAGAGCTTGTTGAGCGCAAGGCCGTAGCTCGTCTTCGCCTGCTCCAAGCGGTCGCCGATACTTTTCAGGTCGTCCACAAATCCGACGAGTTTGTCGTACAGTTCCGCTCCGCGATTCACAATGTCCTGCACGTTCTGCTTCTGCCGCTCCTGCCGCCACAGATGCGCCACCGTGCGCACCACAAACAGCAGCGTGCTCGGACTCACCAGCAGCACGTTGCGCTCGTAGGAACTGCCCCACAACTCGGCGTCGTTGCTGATGGCGGCCATGAACGCACCCTCGATGGGAACGAACATGCACACAAAGTCGATCGACTGAAGTTGATGCAGCGACTGGTAGTTCTTCTCCGCCAGTTCCTTGATGTGCTTGCGGACGGACTCCATGTGCCGCGCCAGCGCCGCCTTGCGCGCCTCGTCCGTCTCCGCGTTGACGTACTCGTTGTAGGCTGTTAGCGAAACTTTGGAGTCGATCACCAGATGCTTGTTCTCCGGCAGCCTCACAATCACGTCGGGCCGCACCTGCCGCGACTCATCATTGCGGAAGCTGTTCTGTACAAAGTATTCCTCATCCTTGCGCAGTCCCGAAGACTCCAGAATCTTCTCCAGAATCATTTCTCCGAGATCGCCCTGCGCCTTTGCCGAGGTCGTCAGCGCCCGCGTCAGGTTGCTCGTATCGGTGGAGAGCTGTTGGTTCAACCCCATCAGCAGCCGCACCTGCTCGGAGAGCGCCGAGCGGTCCTTGCCTTCCTGCACGTACACCTCTTCCACCTTCTGCTGGAAGCTCTTGATCTTTTCCGCAAGCGGCGTCAACAGTTGCGAGAGATTCGTCTGGTTCTGCTCCGTGAAGCGTTTCGTTTTCTCTTCCAGAATGTCATTGGCGAGTGTCTTGAACTGGTTGGAGAGCTCAACCCGCGCCGCCGTCAGCAACTCAAGCTTCTCGCTGGACTGTTGCCGCTCGGCGCTCAATTGCTGCTCAAATTGCCGCTCCTGCTGCTTCAGTTGCTCAGCCAGCCGTCCAACTTCCAATTCCGCGGTAAATTTCGCATCAGTACCCTGTTTCAGTTCGCTGCTGACTTTAGTAAGTTGTTCCTGAACGGCTGCAAGGTTATTCTTAGCTGCGGTCAGTTCCGCCTCCATGGCGGCCAACTGCGAGCGCAAGGCCGTGGAACGCGCGGCAAGAATCACGGCGGTGATACAGGCTCCGAAGATGCATGCAAGGATAGCGGTAAGGACAATGGTGAACATGAGGCAAGCTCCGAGTTCTTGGATTGTAACCCAGCTTCGTTGTGGAAGGTTACAGGCGTGCGTGCTGAGCCTTCTACTTCCGCTGCTGTTGGTTGCTGCCTCATTCGCACAGTCCGCCCGCTCGTTTGATTCCCAGGCCGAGCAGAAGATCCTCCAGCTTGTTAATCGGGAGCGTCATTCACGCGGCCTGGGTACGCTTACCTTTGACGAACGCCTGCAGCGGGCTGCACGTAAGCACAGCGCGCTGATGGCCAGCGTCGGAGAGGTTGCGCATGATTTCAACGGAGAGCCCAAACTCGCGTTGCGCCTGGGTGAGCAGGCAGTTCGCTATGACGCCAGCGGAGAGAACGTTGCCCGTACCTCCGGCCCGGAGCGCGCCCACACGGCCCTCATGAACTCGCCCGGCCATCGCGCCAACATACTGGACTCGCAGTTCAACTCCATCGGCATCGGCGTGGTTGACACTCCGGATGGAATTTATGTGACCCAGGATTTCGCGCGCCGTCTTCCCAACGCCACCGTCGATGAAGCCGAACAGCGTGTGGCCACAAACCTGAACCGGCTACGGCGCACGATTGGTATGCCAACCTGGGACCGGGTACCCGCGCCTGAGCTGCGCAAACACGCTTGCGAGATGGCGTCGCACGATAAGCTCAACCCACGCGCCGGACTCTTTTCCACAAAGGTCAGCAACTCTGTCGCTTTTACATCGATCGATCTCGCACAGGTTCCCGATTCTCTCGACCGCCTCAAAGTCAGTCCTTCCAGCGCCTTTTCAGTCGGGGCCTGTTACCAGGCCAGCACAACGTATGAGACCCCGGTCTTCTGGATCATCGTAGTCACATACTTTTAGTTCTGTGAATTTCTTCATCCCGCCGGAACTATCCGCGCCGTGCCACCGTATCTGTTCCCATGCGCTAACGAACACGCGGGGTGTTCGCTCCATCGCGCAGGAGGGAAGAGCCATGGATGCCAGACTATATTGGATTATTGACAACAAGCCGGTTCGTCTTGCCATGAATGCAGCCGCCTTTGCCGCGTGGTTTGCCGCGGCCTTCGGGCTCATGTTCATCGCTGTAAACGTGTAGGCTCCGCTGCGGAGCATCGCGAATCTCGCGCAAACAAAAACGCGGACCTGATCTGGATATCAGTAGGCCCGCGTTTGTTTCTTCATGCGATCGAGCTAGACCTTTGCCGGTTCCGCCTTCTTCGCGTACTTCGTCTCTACGTAGTTGCTCAGAATCTGTTTGAACTCTTCCACGATGTGGTCGCCCTTGAGCGTTGTCACCAGCCGCCCGTCGATGAACACCGGCGCCTTCGGATCTTCAAACGTGCCCGGCAGAGAGATGCCGATGTTGGCGTGCTTCGATTCGCCCGGACCGTTTACGATGCAGCCCATCACCGCCAGCTTCATCTCCTCCACGCCGTCGAACTCCTTGCGCCATGCTGGCATCTTCTCACGCACGTAGAACTGAATCTGCTGCGCCAGTTCCTGGAAATATGTCGAAGTGGTGCGCCCGCATCCCGGGCAGGCCGTAACCTGTGGCAGGAAGCTGCGAATTCCCAACGATTGAAGAACCTGTTGCGCCACCTGCACTTCTTCCGTGCGGTCTCCACCTGGAGCTGGAGTCAGAGAGACGCGGATCGTGTCGCCGATGCCTTCCTGCAACAAAATCGCAAGGCCGGCCGTGCTGCCCACAATTCCCTTGGCGCCCATTCCTGCTTCGGTCAGGCCGAGATGCAGAGGATACTCGCAGCGTGCGGCCAGGTCGCGGTAAACGTCCACCAGATCCTGCACGCCGCTCACTTTGGCAGACAGAAGAATGTGATCTCCCGGCAGCCCGTAGCTCTCCGCCAGCTCCGCCGAGTGCAGCGCGCTCATGATCATCGCTTCGATCATCACCTCGCGCGGTTCCTTCGGCTCGGCAAGCTTGGCATTTTCGTCCATCATGCGTGCCAGTAGCTGCTGATCGAGCGAACCCCAGTTCACGCCGATGCGTACCGGCTTATCATTCTCGATTGCGCACTCGATCATGGTGCGGAAGTTGTCGTCGTTCTTGCGTCCAATGGAGACGTTGCCGGGATTGATACGGTACTTCGCCAGCGCTCGCGCGCACTCCGGAAAATTCTTCAGAAGCAGATGCCCGTTGTAGTGGAAGTCGCCGACAATGGGTACGTGTACGCCCATGGCTGCCAGTTCGTCCACAATCGGACGCACAGCGGCAGCGGCAGCGTCATTGTTCACCGTCACCCGCACTACTTCGGAGCCGGCGCGAGCCAGCGCCGCCACCTGCTTCACTGTTGAGGCCACGTCTGCCGTGTCCGTATTGGTCATCGACTGCACCATTACGGGCGCGTCGCTACCCACTCGAATATTTCCAATTTTTGCTGTGTAGCTTTTTCTGCGCTTGATGATCGCCATGGGGAACTCTTCTCTTAAGTTTATCAGCAGAGGTACTGGGAAGGAAAAGGGCGCCATCCCGGCGCCCTCGTCGCTAGAGTTGTTTGATTACTGGCCGGGCAGCATCTTCACTACATCGTTGAAGATCACCATGCCCGCAAACAACACCAGGCAGACGAATGCCGCCTGGTAGAGGCGGATCTTGATTGCCTCATTGATGTCGCGCCGCATGACTGATTCCACCAGGAGCATCGCAATCAGTCCGCCGTCTAGGATCGGAATCGGCAATAGATTGAAGAGCCCAAGCTGCAGGCTGATCATTGCCATGAACTCCATCAGATCGTTGGCGCTGCGATGATGCACCATCTCGCCGGAGACCCTTACGATCTCAATCGGCCCCGACATCTGCTTCATCGAAACCTTGCGTTCGGCCATGCGTCCGATCAGGTCGAAGATCAGCCCGGAGAGCTTCCTGCACTCATCCACTGAGCGGCTGAACGCTTCCGCTACCGGCAGTTTTTCTACCTGCATCGGTTCGGAGCCAAAGCCGATTCGATAGCTCTTCGTCTGTGGATCGATCTGAGCCAGCTTTGGGGTGATGGTGAGCGTCACTTTCTGGTTCTGGCGCAGCAGTTCCAGCCGTACCGGGGCTCCTTTTTTCGCCTGCAGATACGCCTGCATGGCGCCTGTTGCGCGGATCGGAGTCCCATCGACCGCGAGTATCTCGTCGCCGATCTTCAATCCGGCCTGTTCGCCCGGCATGTCCTTTTCCAGCGCCGTTACTACAAACGGTTGCCGCGGCAGCCATCCAGCTTCGCCCGTCTGCTGTTTGCCGTCGGCCTTCGGGGTCAGCGCAAGGGAGAGAATCTCATCGCCGCGCTTCACACGCAGCGCCAGCGGCTGGTTTGGGCTGATCAGGATCTTGTTGTGGACATCCTGCCAGGTCGGGTTCTGTGTGTTGGCAATCTGGACGATCTGGTCGCCCTCTTTCAATCCCGCTTGCTCCGCGGGAAAGCCGGGCAGGCACCAGCCCACGACGGCCGGTTCATAGAGCCCGTAGGGAATCTCATGATGCAGAGCGAATACCACGGTCAGCAGCGCAACCGCGAGCATTAGGTTCGCCACCGGCCCGGCCACGCCAATAATCAGCCGCTGCCAGCGAGGATGCTTCAGGAACTCGCCCGGGTCTTCCCCGTTTGCGCCTTCCGGTCGATCCTCCGGCATCTCGACCGCGTTGACCCCGGTCATCTTCACATAGCCGCCCAGCGGCAGTGCGGAGATGCGGTAGTCGGTCTCGCCGCGCCGGAAGCCTAACAGGCGTTTGCCAAAGCCAATGGAGAAAACCTCCACGCGCACGCCCAGCAGTTTAGCCGCCGCAAAGTGGCCGAACTCATGCACCAGGATCATCACCCCAAGCACGAGAACCGCACCGACCAGAGTGTAAAAAGCGCTAATCATAAACAGAATGTGTTTTCTCCAACTTCAGAACTTATTTTGTGGCTGCTACCCGCGAACCACTCGCGCCCGCATTCACAAACCGGCGTGCCAACTCCCGCGCCTCGGAATCCATGCTGAGAACCTCTGATATAGATTCCGGTTTGTGTGCTGGCGTTTCATCTAAAACTGCCTGAATCGTGGCAGGAATACCAAGGAAGGGAATTTTTCCCTCCAGGAAAGCAGCAACCGCGACTTCGTCGGCCGCATTCAGGGCCACAGTTTTGGCTCCGCCTGCTTCCACTGCCTCGTAGGCCAGCCGCAAACATGGGAACTTCTCCAGGTCCGGCGGGCAGAAGTCCAGGTGCTTCAGGGACAGCACGTCAAAGCGCAAATCGCTCTTAATCCGCTCCGGCCAGGTCAGCGCGTACAGGATTGGCAGCCGCATATCGGTTACGCTCACCTGCGCCAGGATGCTGCCGTCCACAAATTCCACCATGCTATGTACAGTGCTCTGCGGATGTACCACAACCTTTGTTCGCGAGGGTGGCGTGTTGAACAGCCGCACCGCCTCAATCACCTCGAAGCCTTTGTTCATCAGCGTCGCTGAATCGATTGTGATCCGCCGACCCATCTTCCATGTCGGATGATTCAACGCCTGTGCAACAGTGATGTTGGCGAATTCTTCGCGCGGAGTGTTCAGAAATGGGCCGCCCGAAGCGGTCAGCCATACACGCTCCACCTCCTCCATCCGTCCGCCGCGCAGGCACTGGTGTACTGCATTATGCTCGCTGTCGATGGGCAATAGAGGCTTGCCCTGCCGCCGTGCCTCGGCCGTGATCAGTTCGCCGGCCGCCACAAGGCATTCCTTGTTGGCCAACCCGATCTCTTTGCCGGCCTTCACCGCCTCATAAGTGGCTTCCAACCCGGCCACGCCGACAATCGCGCTCACCACGAAATCAACCTCGGAGTGCGTCGCCACGGCCACCGTTCCGGCGGTGCCCCAAACCACGTCGGTCTCTCGCACGCCGGCTTCGCGGAGGCGTTTCCGCATCGCTTCCGCCGCATCCTCGCGAGCCACGGAGAGCAGCTTTGGACGCCAGCGCAGCGTCTGTTCAAAGGCGAGGTCCAAGTTCGAGCCTGCGGCCAGCGTGGCAACCGCGAAGCGCTCCGGATAACTTTCAACGATTTTGAGGGTGCTGCAACCTATCGAACCGGTCGAGCCCAGGATTGCGATTCGTTTCATCACAGATACTTACAGTCTAACTCGCCCGTCTACCCTTGCACGAATTTCTGTCCAAAAGCTAGGAATAGCAGGAATGCGACCGGCAGCGCCAACAGCAGGGCATCGATGCGGTCCAGAATTCCCCCATGCCCCGGCAGAAGCGTGCCGGAGTCCTTCACTCCAGCCCCGCGCTTGAACGCTGACTCCACCAGATCTCCCACCTGGGCTGCAACGTTGATGGCCGCCGCCAGCAGTGCAGCCAGCCACAGCGGAGCACGCCCGTAGGCAGGAGCGTCGATCAACAGTGACTCTTGCGCCGGGTCATTGACCAAGTGCGCTCTGCCCAACGCTGCGGCAATCTCCGGAACGTAGTGCGCAAACAGGCAGCAGACTCCCACCGAGAAGACCAGCGAAGCCACCGCACCCTCAACCGTTTTTCCAGGACTGATCCGTGGCGCCAGTTTGTGCCGCCCCATGCTCTTGCCTACATACATCGCCGCGGTATCGCCCATCCATACGGCGAAGAACGTAAACAGCACATACACCCAACCCCGCGCGCTCTCGCGCAGTGTTGCCATCAGCAACAGTGGCAGTCCAATGTAGGGAAGCGCCAGGTAGCTCATCGCCGCCCCCGGCAGCGCCGTCTTCAGATCCTCGCGCCCCATCGCGGCGATCATCAGCAGAAACGGAGCGAACAGAAACAGCATCAAGAGCCCTGCCAGCAGCGCTCCGCCGCCAAATCCTTCCGCGTAGTAATACACCACAAAGAGCGCCGATGTGTAGAGATAGGTCAAGAGGCGGAAGGGTTCAAAGCCGTAGCCTGCTGCGATTCCCAGGTACTCAAAGACCGCCGCCATTGCCACCACCACCGTTATCAGGAGAAAAAGCCATAGCGGTGCGCGCAACACGGCCAGCAGCACCAGCGGAATCAGGATCACAGCGGTAAGAATACGTTTCATGTCGATATCAGAAGGGTACCTTCTGGCGCGCTCAGGAAGCAAAGAAGGAGTGAAAATTCACGAGATCGGAGACGAAAGTTAGACCGCTGCGCCCACGTTGCCGTAGCGGCGTTCGCGCCGCTGGAAGTCGGCCAGCGCCTCCAGAAGATGACTGCCATCAAAATCCGGCCACAGCGTCGGGGTGACGTAGATCTCCGTGTACGCCAACTGCCACAGCAGAAAATTCGAAAGTCGCATCTCCCCGCTGGTGCGGATCACCAGGTCCGGGTCCGGCAGGTCCGACGCGTACATGTGCCGCGAGACCAGTTCTTCGTCGATCTTCAGGTGTTCCAGCCCGCCATTTTTCGCCGCAGCCTCCACAATCGCTTGGAAGGCGTCGATCAGCTCTGCCCGCGCCCCGTAGTTCAGCGCCAGGGTCATGATCATCCCAGTGTTTTGCGCCGTCTGCTCCGTGGCCCACGCCATTCGTTCCTGCACTGCGTCGGGCAGTTCGTGGATGCGCCCAATATAGCGAAGCCGGATATTGTTCTCGTTCATCAGCGGAACTTCGTTCTTCAGGTAGGTCCGCAGCAGCGCCATCAAAAAACTGGTTTCCGTCTTGGGACGCTTCCAGTTCTCCGCCGAAAACGCATACAGCGTCATTGCCGGCAAATGGATGCGCGCGCCCAGCGTGATGACGTCGCGCACTGCCTCCACTCCGCGCTTATGTCCTGCAACGCGAGGCAGATGGCGGCGTCGGGCCCAGCGCCCGTTGCCATCCATGATCACTGCGATGTGTTGTGGTAGCCGTTCTGGATCGAGCTTGGCGAATAGTTCTGCTTGCTTGCGAGTCAGCCCGGCAGGGACGGTGGTGTGCAAAGCGTTTCCTCAAGAACGAGTATTTTGAAGCTAGCATACGCTCCGTCTTCTTGCAACGGATTGCGCGGGTTTGTCGCCCTCTAAGCCACTCGTCGGCGGCGTACCAGGTTGTACTCCTGCGTGCGTCTGTCATAGCGCAGGTCGAACTGCCCGGCGCAGCCCTGGCACAGCCAGAGTGCCTTCTGCTTCAAGTCTTTATCGCCTTTTTCCGCCCGGCGCACGTACAGTTTTCCCTCGCCCAGCTTCTTGAACTCCTCTTTGCACTGTGGATTCGCACACCTGGAGACATTTGTATTAATCATCATCTCCTCCAGAATACTTGCCTGCCAACCCCTCGCCGGACCGCCTGCATACGCTGGCGTCCGGGCACACATCCTGTGCGTGCCCGAGCCCAGTTATTAGTTTGTCATTATTAGGAGGCGCACGGCCCCCTTTTAGTTATCCGGGGGAGGGAAGCCGCCGCTCGCACTGCTGCCCGCCCCGGCCGCAGCCGGAGTGGGCATCCTCGAAATTATTTATTTATGCAGAACGCCGTGGCATTGCCGTAAGTTCGCGCACCTGGTTCAGGACGCTCATCCACTGAACCCCATTCAGCTTGTGCATATAGGGCATCAGCTCTGCGATGAACTCATCCTGCGACAGTTCGCGGATATCGTCCTCGTTCGTCCGTCCGGTTGTCAGCAGATCGCTTACGCGTACCCGCAGGGCTCCGGCCAGCCGCTCCAGCGAACCCAGGGTCGGGCACGCCTTCTCGTTTTCGATCTTGGACACATAGGTACGGGGCACGCTCATGCGCAGCGCAAGCTGACGCTGGCTCAGCCCGGCCCGCATCCGCAGGGACCGGATTGCGGCCGCCACTGGAAGCTGGCGGCAAGGCATGGTTTGCACCGTGTGCATGATCTCAACCGGCGCGCGCATGGGAACGATCTCCGGAAGTTCATCCAGAGAAGTCTTGCACCGTCGGCATACATTGTTTGAGGTCCGGAACTGGACCAGGTGGCAATCGTCGCAACGAACCACTTCCCGCGAATCCACGGGCGCTAAAGTCGTAGCTGCCATGCGAATTGTACGGAGCCGCCAGAGCGGGGGCAAACTCCTGTCTGCCGGAACCCCGATCGATACGCATCGACTTGGTAACCGGCTGACAGCTTGTAATCTGCTGCTTTTCCTGCCTCTATGTCAACAACAATCTCCGTTAATTCTCTGCAATACCCCCTTTGCCATCGGTAAAAACCGGAAGATAACCGGAGAAAATCAGGAGAAAACCATGATGTCAAAGTAGTCTTTCTGTTGTTTACTATCTTGGTTCATATCCCGGCAATCCTGAAACAATCCCTTGAACTCCTGCTCTGTAATGCGCACAAAAAACGAGCCAACCGATGGCTGGCTCTGTGCAAACTATTCCCTGACTGAATGGCGCGTTGTGCACAAATATTACAAGCAACGCCGACTCACTCGCACAATCGCGGAGGCGCCGGGTCACACACCCACCGCCCCGCCTCAGCGAATGCTGGTCCAGGAACGGTGAAGTAAAGAATGCTCTGATCAGTGCAATCCGTCCGCCAAAGGGGCTCAAAACAAACCTTGTCGACTCATCACCTTGCACGGCGCTGTGGATTCTTTCTCTCGAAATCCATACATCCCGCCGCGCCGAATCCTGAATCACGTAGGATGCCAGCCGTTTAACGCAATACGGCTGCCAGCTTTCCCGCTCGGATCACGTCGGCGACCTTGGCGATATCCGGTGCCAGAGACCGGTCCCGCGCCACCGTAGGTGACACCGCGCGAATTTCTTTCAGCGCCTGTTGCGCGCGTTTTCCCGGCTTCAGCGGAGCCACCAGGTCCACCGCCTGTGCGGCTGCCAGTGCCTCAATCGCCAGCACGTATCGCACATTCTGGATCACACGCTTCAGTTTCAGCGCCGCCGTCATACCCATCGATACGTAGTCTTCCTTGTTTCCGCTCGTCGTGATCGAATCGACCGATGCCGGATGTCCCAGCACCTTGTTCTCGCTCACCAGCGCCGCAGCCGTCACCTGCGGCATCATGAAGCCCGAGTTCAGCCCCGCCCCTGCCGCCAGAAAAGCCGGCAGTCCTTCACTTAGCGAAGGATTCACCATCCGCTCAATCCGCCGCTCGCTGATGCCGGCAATCGACGAAATTGAAATCGCCATAAAGTCCAGAGCGAACGCGATCGGCTGTCCGTGGAAGTTTCCCCCGGAGATCACCTCGCCTTCCGCAATATCTCCCGGCTTCGCCTTGCTTCCCGCTGCGGGCGCTTTCACGAACACAAGCGGATTATCCACCGCTGAATTCATCTCGATCTCGAAGACCTGCCGGGCGTAGTCCAGCACATCCAGCACGGCGCCGTGGACCTGTGGAATGCAGCGCATCGAGTAGGCGTCCTGCACTCGTTTACAGTCGCGGTGCCGCTCGCGCAGCGCCGAGCCTTCCAGCATTGTGCGCAAGTGTTTTGCCACCAGCATCTGGCCGGGATGCGGACGCGCGCTATGTATCCGCGCGTCGAACGCCACGTCCGTCCCCTGCAACACATCCAGGGAGATCGAACCCAGCACATCGGCCGTCGTCGCCAGTGTCAGCGCATCCAACAGCGCCAGTGATCCCACGGCCAGCATCGCCTGGGTTCCGTTGATCATCGAGATGGCTTCCTTCGCCTCCAGCCGGATCGTCGCGATCTGCGCCGCCTTCATCGCCGCGCCGCCGTCCATGCGGCGTCCCTCGTACCATGCCTCACCCTCGCCAATCAGCACCAGCGCCAGGTGTGATAGCGGCGCCAGATCGCCCGACGCGCCCACCGATCCCTGCGAAGGAATCACTGGATGCACCCCTCGGTTCAGCATGTTGCAAAGCGTGTCGATCACCACCGCGCGCACGCCGCTGAATCCCTTCGCCAGCGAGTTGGCGCGTAGCAGCATCATCGCCCGCGACTCCGCTTCGCTCAGCGGATCTCCCACTCCCACCGCATGTGAGCGCACCAGGTTGATCTGCAACTCAAGCGCCTGGTCGGCCGAGATTCGCACATCGGCCAGATGCCCAACACCAGTGGTGATCGCGTAGGCCACACGGTCTCCTGCCACCAGCGCATCCACCACCTCGCGAGCCCGCACCACGCTCTCCCGCGCATCGGTTTCCAATAGAACGGGCTGGCGGTGCAGCACCACCTGCTCAAAACTTTCCAGTGTCAGGTCGTTTCCATTCAAGTGCAGTGCAGCCATGAGTTCCCCTTTATGAATTTGTTACGGGATGCGCCACCGGCGGTGCGGCTTCCGCTGCTGCATGGAAGGCCGCGAGGTACTTGCCCGTCAGATGTGTGCGTTTCATATCGCGTCCCACCACCAGGTGTACACTCTCGCCCTCGGCCAGGAGCCGCCCGTCGGCTTTGCGCAACACGTCATAGTGGAAGCCAAGCAGAGACGTCCTCATCTGGCTCAGTCCCGTCCGGATTAAAATCTCATCGTCGTAGCGCGCTGGATGCTTGTACCGGCACTTCACCTCAACCACTGGAAGGTTCAGCCCGTCCTGCTCCATCTCCAGATAGCTGAAGCCCAGTTTTCGCAGCAGTTCCACCCGCCCTACTTCAAACCAGATGATGTAATTCGAGTGGTACACCACCGCCATCTGGTCGGTCTCGGCGTAGCGCACCCGCAGTGTCGTCTCGCAGATTGTGCTCATGTATTTAGGTTACATCAGGAATACCTAGGTGGCCCACATCCGCCCGCTGTTGGCGAATGTGAGATGCATGAAAATGCGGAATGCCGCCGGACTTACTCGCTCCACTTGGGCTTGCGACGCTCCAGAAAGCTGCGCACACCCTCCTCAAAATCCGCGCTCATGCGCATCGAAGCATTCGCCTCCATCCCACTCCGTATATCGCGTTCAATCGCATCCCGCCCGTACTCGCGCAGCAATGCCTTGGTCGCCCGCAATGACGCCGGAGAGTTTTCCAGCAACTGCTCGGCCAGCCGCAGTGCCCGCGCCCGCAGTTCGCCCGGCTCAACTACTTCGTTCACCAGCCCCATGCGGAAAGCCTCTGCGGCTCCGATGATCCTCCCCGTCAGCAGCAGGTCGCGAGCATCCTTCTCACCCACCTGCCGGATCAGGAACGCCGAAACCACCGCCGGAACAAATCCGATCCGCACCTCGGTATATCCAAAGCTCGCCTCGGTGGATGCCAGCGTAAAGTCGCACAACGTAGCCAGTCCCGTGCCTCCGGCAATTGCCGCTCCGTGAACCGCCGCGATCGTCGTCTTCGGAAACTCATAGAGCGAACGGAACAGCGTGGCAATGCGCTCGCTGTGGCGATGATTCTCCTCCGCTGTATGCGTCACCAGCGCCTGCAAATCCTCCAGGTCCATTCCCGCCGAGAACGCCTTGCCCTCCGCCGCCAGAATCAGAACCTGCGCCGGAGACTGCTCCACCTCTTCGAGCGCCGCCAGAAATTCATCAATCAGCGCATGGCTGATCGCATTGCGCTTCTCCGCGCGGCTCAACGTCAGAGTCGCAATCTTGCCTTCAAATGTCAGCTTGAGCGTCGTGTACATGAAGTTCTCCTTACCGGAACAAGTGCGGCACAAACCTGCTTCGATTGTTAGTAATGATCGTCTCGCTCTCGCGAATCCCCATCCCCGCAGCGCCCTGGTCGGCGATCATCCACGAGCCCAGCACCGGATAGTTTCCATCGCAGCAGGGAATCGGAGCCAGCGCCTGGTACACGAATCCCTCTTCGCCATACGGCCCATACGACTGCTCTTTTTCGCCGTTACGGAAGACCTGCACGTTCGCGCCTTCGCGCCCCAGCAGCGGCTTGCGCACGTAATCGCGCATCTCCCGAGGTCCATCCAGGTACGCTGGCAGCAGCAACTCGTTGCCCGGATACATCTCCCACAGAATCGCCAGCAGCCCCTTGTTGCTGAACATCATCTTCCACACCGGCTCAATCCACTGCACCTTGTCCATGAAGTCCAAGGCCCGCGCCCCAAACTTTTCCTTCAGCATCCACTCCCACGGATACAGTTTGAAGATTGTCTTAATTGGCTTATTTTCAAGATCGACAAATGTGAATGTATTCGCATCAAAGCCGATGTCGCTCATCTTCAGCGCCTGCGTCTTGATCCCCGCCTGCTGTGCCGTATCGCGCAGGTATCCGGTCGTGAATTCGTCCTCCACCGTCGGAACGTAGCCAAAGTTCACCGGCTCGCTCACGTAGTCCTTCAAATCCTTCCACTTCGCAATCAGCTTTTCGTGGATTGAGTTCCACTGGTCGGCTTTCGGAAACACATCCTGCAGCCAGTACCACTGCACCACTGCCGCCTCCAGCAGCGCCGTCGGAGTGTCCGCGTTGTACTCCAGCAGCTTGATCTGCTTGCCGTCATACGCCAGGTCAAAGCGCCCGTACAGCGCCGGAGGTTCGTCGTTCCACGTCTTTTTGATCGCGGCCACGGCCTCCACCGGAATCTTCAAATCGCTCCAGCGGTTGTTGTCGATGATGTATTGCCCGGCGGCCAGGCACATATCCTGCAGCTTTTCCGTCGCCGCCTCCAGCCGGTCAACTTCGGCTGAGGTGAACTCGTAATACGCCGACTCGTCCCAGTAGTTCCCGCTGCCGTCGTCAAGTGTATGGAAGACGAGTCCAACTTTCTCGACCTTCTGCTTCCAGTCCGCGCGAGGCGTAATCCTGTGCCGCTCCATCATTCGCCTCCTGAGCCGCCGCTGCCTGCGCTTCCCGTGCTGCCAAAGCCGCCGCGCGAAATGCCGCCAATTCCGCTGAAGAATCCGCCGCCTGAGCTCATCCCCGGCACCGGATTCCCGCCCACCACACGGTCGCCCATGTGTCCCCCGGAGCTTCCGCCATAGAGATAGTGATAGTACGGCTGCGGCCCAATGTAGCCGGAGTTCCGCCGCTGTTCCACCAGTTGGCAGTTCTGTTCGCTGGTGATGCTGCCCGTTTCATCCACGCAGTCGCGCCGCTCCGCCCGCCGTGCGCAGCCGGAGGTAAACGCCAGCGCCATGCCCGCCAGCAATCCCAATGTGATGTGTTGTGTTCTTTTCATATCCGGCGCGATTGTATCGCACGATCCACTATCTATCCACGAACTCTACTCGCGCATGAATGCTGGCAGACGTTTCGGGTCATAGGAGAAGTCCACCAACCCATCGCGGTAGTCGATCTTCATATCCAGCAAGCGCAGCAGCGTGAAGCCAAGTAAGCCTGAAACCTCCGTGCCATTGTGCCGGCTAAGACTTGATAGATCGATCGTTACGGCGTTCTGATTATCCAGCGCGAAACGGCTGAACTGTAACTTCGCCTTTTCAGCGATGTAAACGTCGTTCACTTTCCCATTCAAGCCTGTCACCGTATAACGGTCATCCTGGTACACTTTGGAAACCTTTCGCGCAGCGCTTGTAGAGAGCATGTTGGAGAATGATCCCGTGTCGATGACGAACAACATGCTCGGTGAATCGTTCACATGCGTAGGAATCAGCAACTGGTGTCCGAATCGAAAGACCTTGCTCCAGTTCGCCATCTCCGGAGCAATGTAGCGGTCTTTGGGCAGTCGCAATTCCACCTTCTTCGCCGCATCCTGCTCTGTCTTTGCATCCTCGCCCTCGTCCGCCTTCTCAACGTCCGTATTCAATGCGGTCGCAACCTTTACTTCGTCCGGTCTCCTTGGCAGGGAGGACAAGCGCAGCATGTAACCAGGCCCGTCAATGCCAACCAGGTAGGAACTGAACACGTTAGAGCCAATCAGCCCGTCTTCGTCGACGATCGAAGTGCGGTCTGAAACGCTTACCATGCAATCCTCAAATTCCAATTCTCCAATCCGTATGCGTTTAGCCACCGCCAGATAGCCTTCCTGCAGCCCCTTGTCTCCAATGCCGCCGAGACTCTGATTGGCAACACGCTCCAACCCTGCGCGCTCGGCAGCCTTACGGCCAATCACGATGCCACTCGCTCCCGTATCGAGCAGCAGGTTGTTGACGTGATCATTCAGTTTCACCTGCAGACCAAATCCGCGCAGGTGAGTTGCATCGCGCATTAGATACTTCAGCGGTGTCTGCGTCTGCTCAACCTTGCTGATCATCCGGCAGGCGTGTACGGGCTTATCCACGGTAGCCTTCAGATACTCGGAATATTCCCGCAGGCTCTTAGTCTCGGATTCATCGTCCGGATGTGGCGAAGAGAGGTAATCTTCGACGGCTCGCAGGCGTTCCTTAAGTGGCAGCATTCGGAACCACATGCGCTGCACCGCTGGATCATTCGGAGCAACCTCGTGCGCCGTCTTGAGTTGATCGTAAGCCTTCCGGTGCATCGAGTACGCGCTGTAGAGCCTCGATAATCCGAGATACGCACCCACTATCTTCGGGTCCACTCTCTCGGCGTGGAAATAGTCGTCTCCAGCTTGTCCCATTTCGCCGCGCCGGAAATGTACGTTGCCCATCTCAGCGATCAGCTCTGCCGTGAATCCCGGCATTGCCATGCCAGCCTTGCCCAATTCGTAGGCATTGTCCACCCGCTGCTGCTTCAGTCTTATCCGCATCAGCCCCGCCCGGGCATGGAACATCTTCGGATCGCCCGTCAGCAGCGCCTCATACTGCTTCGCCGCATCGTCGAGCTTTCCGCTTTTGTAGAGGGAGTCCGCTGCTGCCGCCGGATCATCTACGGTTGCGGGTTTAATCTCTTGCGCGAGGGTGATCGGTGCGAATGCCAGCGACAGCAGTAGGAATGAAAGAAGATTGCGTGGTGTCATCGTGAATGGGTTTCCTTCGTGCAGCAGAAGGGTAGCATAGCCGTTTATGCTATCCAGAGCCTTTTCTTCCGCCTACTGCGCAAACCTTAGTGCAATGTCCTCATTCATTCGCAGCACGTTCTCCAGCGGTTTGCGGATTGGCAACTCCGCGCCGTGCGCGGCCAGAGTTCGCAGCACAACCTCCGTTGGCACATTGCCCACCAGCGCATCCTGTGCAAACGGACAGCCGCCCAACCCACCCAGCGCCGAATCGAATCTCCGGCAGCCCGCATCGTAGGCGGCCAACACCTTTGCCGCCGCGTCTTCTTTTCGCGCGTGTAAGTGTGCGCCCACCTCGATGTAGTCAAACTCCGCCACCACCGCGCCCACAATCTCCGCCACCATCTCAGGAGTCGCCAGCCCTACGGTGTCTGCCAGTGAAACCGTCTGAATCCCCAGGTCGGCGATATTCTGTACCGCCTGCAAGACCTCATCCACGTTCCACAGGTCGCCATACGGATTGCCGAATGCCATTGAGACGTAGGCCACCATCGCCAGACTGTTTTCTTCGGCCTTGCGCCAAACCGCCTCCAGCGCGTCGCTGTTTTCTTCCGCCGTCTGGTTTTGATTTTTCTTCAAGAACGTCTCACTGATCGAGTACGGAAAACCCAGCGTGCGCACCGCATCCGTCGCCAGCGCCCGCTCCGCTCCCTTGTCGTTCACCACAATGCCGATAATCTCAACGTCGTCCGGAGGGTCCAGCCGTTTCAGCACGTCTTCACTGTCGGACATCTGCGGCACCGCCCGCGGCGACACAAACGAAACTGCGTCAATCTGCTTAAAGCCCGCTCCCACCAGCGCGCGTAGATACTCCGCCTTCGTCTCCGCAGGAATCTGCCGTGACAATCCCTGCCACGCGTCGCGCGGACACTCCACGATCTTCACTTTGTTCTCGCTCATAATTTTCAGAATACATCCAGTGACAGCATGTTCGGCCCCGCCGTTGAAAACCGCGCCCGCACTTCGTCGCCCGGTTCCGTAGGCCGCAAGGTCTTCGCATCCACCGGGCACCACAAGGTCCGCGCCCGTGCCAGCAACTTCCGGTCGCCTGCCCGTATGATCTCCGTGTTGCGTTCAAACGCCAGTCCCTCGGCCTTGCCCACCCACGTCCGAGCCACAATCGCATCGTTCAAGAACGCCGCGCGCTTGTAATCAATCTCGTGGCGGATGATCACCCACCGCAGTCGCGCCTGTTCTTCCGCGGAAGCCAGCACGCTCCAGTGTGCAATCGCCGCCTCCTGCACCCATCGCACATACACCACGTTGTTCACATGCCCAAGCTGATCGATATCTTCTTCGCCTACTTGGATCGCAAGTTCAAATGCATCCCGCACCATTTCCATTGCAGCGCCGAGCCTCTTCTCCTAGCCTAACTCTTATGTCTGCAAAATCCCCACCGTGAATTTCTCGACCACCGGATTACACCGCGCCGCCGCCAGTGCCCACGCCAGCGCCTCGCGTGTCTTTGCCGGATCAATGATCTTGTCGATCCACAGCCGCGCCGCTCCATATTGCGGCTTCATCTGCGCCGTGTAGGTCGCCCGGATCGAATCATAGAGTTCCTTCCGCGCCGCCTCGTCCACCGCTCGGCCTTCGCGTTCCAGTTGTTTCAGCTTGATCTCCACCAGCGTGTTTGCAGCCGCCTCGCCGCTCATGACTGAATACCTTGCCGTCGGCCACGCAAACATGAATCGCGGATCGTAAGCCTTGCCGCACATCGCGTAGTGTCCCGCGCCAAACGAGCCGCCCACGATCACCGCGATCTTCGGCACCACCGAGTTCGACACCGCGTTCACCATCTTTGCCCCCGCCCGTATGATCCCGCTCCACTCCGCGTCCCGTCCCACCATAAAGCCGTTCACGTCGTGCAGAAACACCAGCGGAATCCGTCCCTGGTTGCAGTCCATGATGAAGCGCGCAGCCTTTTCCGCGCTCTCCGTGTAAATCACCCCGCCGAACTCTGTGCGCTTGTGCCCGGCATGGTCGATCTGTGTCGCGTGCATCTTCTGGTTCGCCACAATTCCCACCGCATGACCGTCGATCCGCGCATACCCGCACAGCAGCGTCTCGCCATATCCTGCCTTGTACTCGTCGAACTGCGAACCGTCCACCACCCGCGCAATGATCTCGCGCATGTCGTATTGCCGTGATGTATCGCTCTCATAAATCCCATAAAGTTCTTCTGCCGCATACAGCGGAGCCACGGCCTCGCCCCGGTCAAACGGAGCCTCCGCCCGCGCCCCCATCTTTTCCACCAGCGAGCGAACTCGCAGAATGCAGGCCTCGTCGTTTGCCTCGCGGAAGTCCACAGTGCCGCTGATCTCCGCGTGCATCTTTGCGCCGCCCAACTCTTCCGCGCTCACCTTCTGCCCAATCGCCGCCTGCACCAGCGCCGGACCAGCCAGGAACAGTCCGCTCCCCTCGGTCATCAGGATGTGATCGCACATCACCGGCAGATACGCGCCGCCTGCCACGCACATTCCCATGATCGCCGTAATCTGCGGAATCCCCTTTGCAGACATCACCGCGTTGTTCCGAAACACCCGTCCAAAGTCGTCCTGATCCGGAAACACATCCTCCTGCAACGGCAGGAAAACGCCCGCGCTGTCCACCAGGTAAATCGTCGGCAGGCTATTTTCAATCGCAATATTCTGCGCCCGTATCACCTTCTTCGCTGTCATCGGGAAGAACGCTCCGGCCTTCACCGTCGCATCGTTCACAATCAGCATGAACAGCCGCCCACGTACCCGTCCCAACCCGGTTACCACTCCCGCCGCCGGAGCGCCGCCCCACTCTTCATACATCCCATGCGCCGCGTGCAGTCCCAGTTCGAACAACTCCGTCCCTTCGTCCAGCAGCAGCCTGATTCGCTCTCGAGCCGTCATCCTCTGCTTCTTGTGTTGAGCCTCGATGGCCTTGGCTCCGCCGCCCTCGCGAATCTTGTCTTCCTCCGCGCCCAGCGAGGCCACCAGTCCTCTCATGGTCTCCACGTTGCGCCCATAGCGCGGCGCATCGGTCTTTACCGCCGTTGTCAGTTGATTTTGCAGGGAAGTGGCTTTCCGCTCGCTCATCTTGCTCCTCACCCCAGAGTCAGATGCAAACGCACCAGCCTACAAGAGGCCGGGAGAACAAGCAATGGCAGGGAAGAGACGCCCATGAGCAGAACAGCACAGTTTCCACTCCACTCTCCAGTTACTGTTTGGATGGGAGGAGAATCAATATGCCAGCGTTTGGATCTCCATTTGCAGAATTAGCCAACACACGTAAGCTCACAGATGCTGAACTCGTCAGGGCCATTCGTTTCATGGTGGCGTCAGAGTATGAAGCGACGCAGATGTACATGCAACTCGCCGAGTCAACCGACAACAAACTCGCCGTCATGGTGCTCAAGGACATAGCCGACGAGGAACGTGTCCATGCCGGAGAGTTTCTAAGACTGCTCCGTCAGCTTGCCCCCGATGAAGAAAAGCTCTATGCCAAGGGCGCAAAGGAAGTGGAAGAAAACATCGCGAAAGTGAAATAAAGAGCAATTCTAAAACTACCGCCGGACGGGCGGATAGCCCACCCAAGCCTCATTCGCTTGGGTGGGATTATCGTCCTTGCATTGTCTTGTCACAGCCACCTGCCAAACGCTCTTCCGTCTTCCTCCAGCTCAAACACTCCTACCCGCGATAGTTCCCCAACAATCCGGTGCGTCTCTGGATCGCGCGCCGCCCGCGTAATCCAGTGATTGGCGATGTCGTACGTTTCGCCGGTGATCCAGTTCTGCGGCAGAACCTCCACCAGCCCTGCCTGCGGATAGACCACGAAAATCGCCAGCGCCGGATCGCTCTTCGCCAACGTCTTGTAGCTCGTGGGAGCCAGTACTTCATTCACCGCACGGACCGCACGGAAGTTCGGCGGAACCTCAATCGTGTGTGTCCCCGCCTCCAACTCCGTGCTCACCTCAAACTCTGCCGCCGGAGCCGTGGCCGCATACATCCGCTCGCTCGACGCCGTAAACCATCCGGCGATTTCCTCAAAGCCGAATGTCTGCATCCGGTCCGGTTCAAAGCAGACAAAGCGCAGCGTGCGCCCCTCCGGGCACCACACTCCAATTTTTTCGTTGTCGATGGAAAATGGACGGCAGTAGGTATTCAGCGCCAGCCTTGGTTTCTCCGGTTCGCCCTCGCCATGCAGTGTCACCAGGAAGTTCAGTCCCTCCTGCTGCCCATGGAAGCGCCACCGGTAACGTCGTGAACCGCCGCCGCGAACCTCTGGAAAAGTCTCCCAGAACCACGGCGCCGGTCCCGTCGTCGATTGCACCAGCTTATTCAGTTGTTCGGGGAGAGACATCTGCTCTCTCCTACGCGACAACTCCGCGCGGCTTCACGTTTTCGCGGATGAACTGCACGATGTCGTCCATCGGCGTTCCGGGCTGGAACACGCCCTTCACTCCGGCGGCCTTCAATGCCGGAATGTCCTGGTCGGGAATGATTCCGCCCACCAGCACCAGCACGTCGTCCATCTTCTGAGCCTTCATCAACTCCGCGACTCGCGGGACAATCGCGTTGTGCGCGCCGGAGAGAATGGACAAGCCGATCACGTCCACGTCCTCCTGCAGCGCCGCGTTCACAACCATCTCCGGCGTTTGCCGCAGTCCTGTATAGATTACTTCCATGCCAGCGTCGCGCAAGGCGCGGGCAATCACTTTGGCGCCCCGGTCGTGTCCATCCAAACCAGGTTTAGCCACCAGTACGCGAATTCTGCCTTCGTTTGCCATATGAGTGCGTAGTGTTCCTGATTACGTATTGAAAATATAAATCTCCCCTTATGATACCCCGCCGCGCCGACTTGCGTAATGCAAAAAGCGCCGCCTTTGTCCAGAGGAAATCTCACATTCCTTGAACCTGGTGAAAAGCCGCCTACAGCAGTGCCTTAAAATACTCCCCGCGATGCCACCGCCAGCTTTGCCGTCGTTACCACCTGCCCTACATGCCGCGACGTGTGATCAGCCACATGCACCAGCAATCCTCCCACAGTGGTTGGCAGAGCCTTGCGACCGAGCGTCCGCTTTGCCTCCAGGTTGCTCCCGGCAAAGGCCCGGATGCGCTTCTCCGCCTTCACCAGGGCCGCCTCAAACTCCGCCAGTACCTCGCTCCCCTGGGCTCTCGGGTCCAGTTCGCACTTCATCTGCTCCAGTTGGGAACTGGTGAGTTGTTCGCCCTCCGCATAGCTCAGCAGACGGTCCATGCTGCGCGCCATGTGCCGTACATGGAACGCCGCCGGAGCCAATCCCTGCGGACGCAGGTTCCATTCCTCGTCCGTCAGGTGCCCGCACCACCGCTCCACGTCTTCCCGCGCCAGTTCCAGCGCATGAATCACCGCCCGCGGCACTGCCGGAATCTCATCGTGCGTCCCGCGCATCCAGGGCTCAACCGCCGCTCTGTTCTCCACCATCGCTTTGCCCCTCCATTTTGGATTCCATGACCTTAGCGCAAAACGCCCGGCTCTGCGCCGGGCATTTGAACCATGCGAAAACATCTTCCGCGGAAGCGCCATTCCTGGGCCCTACTTCGCCTTCCGCGCTCCTGCCTTGTGTGCGCCCGCCCTGCCTACTCCAAAGTAGAGCCAGAACCTAGCTCCAACGTACGCCGTTACCAGCGTCGCAACTCCCACCATGCACCATGCCCACTTCGGCTGTGATCCATCATGCAGGCACAGTAGCGTAATGAGCCATACCATTCCCGCAATCAGCAACTGCGGTTGCGGAGCCGTCGTTCGATTGGAAAAATGCTCGCGAATCATGCAGCCAGTGTACAGACTCCGCGCGCTCCGGCAAATTCATTTCTAGGTAAACGATGACTCCTCGTACGTCCCATACACCTCGCGCAGCGCCTGGCATATCTCGCCCACCGTCGCATAGGCCCGCACCGCGTCCAGAATGCAGGGCATCGTGTTCGCCTCCGAGATTTTTCCTCCATGCCCAGCGTCCGGTGTCATGGCTGCCACTCGCTTCAACTCGTCCAGAGCCCGTCGCACCGCGTCGTTGTCGCGCCGTTCCCGCAGCGCCTTCAGCTTGGCCTTCTGCCGCTCGCCCACGCCCTCGCCAATGTAGAGAATCTTCGGCGACTCTTCTTCGATCACAAACTCGTTGGCCCCTACCGTAACCTTCTCGCGCGCCTCGGAAGCCCGTTGGAACTGGTAGCTTGCCTCCGCAATTTCCTTCTGCGGAAAGCCATGCTCGATTGCCTTCACCATGCCGCCCATCGCGTCCAGTTTGTCAAAGTATGCGAACGCGCCGTTCTCCATGTCCAGCGTCAGCCGCTCAACAAAGTACGAGCCCGCCAGCGGATCAATCGTGTTCGCCACGCCGCTCTCGTAAGCGATGACCTGCTGTGTGCGCAGCGCTGTTCGCGCCGCCTCTGCCGTCGGCAGTGCCAGCGCCTCGTCGAAGCTGTCCGTGTGCAGGCTCTGTGTCCCGCCCAGCACCCCTGCCAGTCCTTGTAGAGCCACTCGCGCAATGTTGTTCATCGTCTGTTGCGCCGTGAGAGAAACCCCGGCCGTCTGCGTATGGAAGCGCAGCAGCCATGTCCGTTCGTTCTTCGCCCCGAAGCGGTCTTTCATCAGCCGGTACCAGATCTTGCGCGACGCGCGGTACTTTGCAATCTCCTCGAAGAAGTCGTTGTGAGCGTTAAAGAAGAAGCTCAGCCGCGGCCCGAACTCATCCACGTCCAACCCGCGCCGTTGCGCCCACTCCACGTACTCCACCCCGTCGTAGATGGTGAATGCCAGCTCCTGCAACGCCGTCGAACCCGCCTCGCGAATGTGGTACCCCGAAATCGAAATGGTGTTGAAGCGTGGCGTGTACTTCGAGCCGAACTCGAACGTATCAATCACCAGCCGCATCGACTCCGCCGGCGGGTAGATGTATTCCTTCTGCGCGATATATTCCTTCAGAATGTCATTCTGAAGCGTCCCTGAGATTTTCTTCCAGTCCGCGCCCTGCTTTTCCGCCACAACCAGGTACATCGCCCACAGCGCGCTCGCCGGAGAGTTGATCGTCATCGAAACCGTTGTCTTCTCCAGGTTGATGCCGTGGAAGAGTATCTCCATGTCCTCCAGCGAATCGATGGCCACGCCGCACTTGCCCACTTCGCCCTCGGCGAACGGGTGATCGCTGTCGTAGCCCATCAGTGTGGGAAGGTCAAACGCTACGGACAGCCCATGGCTTCCATGCTCCAGCAGATACAGGTAGCGCTCGTTTGTCTCCTCCGGAGAGGCAAAGCCCGAGAACTGCCGCATCGTCCACAGCTTTCCCCGGTAGCCCGTCGCATGAACCCCGCGCGTGTATGGAGCCTCGCCCGGATATCCCAGGTACTTTTCTTCGCTCCAGTCCTCCGGCAGATCTGCCTGCGTGTACAGCCGCCGGATTGGCCTTCCCGAAATCGTCGTAAAGCGCGCCGCTCCGTGGGCGTCAAGGTTCGTTCCCGTCGGTGCGCCAATCGGCTTCTCTGGCTGCCGTTCCAGCGCCTTGGTCAGGGTCGTCTCCGCCCAGTGCCGCTCACCTTCGCTCGGTCTTCGTCCTTGCAGCACTTCTTCTGCTGGATTTACCGCGGCGCTCTTCTCTTCGGCCATCTCGTTACCCTCACTCTGTTCGGATGCCCAGCGCCAACGCTCCGGGCGGGCATCAATCCTGTTCGGTTTGTCCAGGGGAGCGCGCCGCCCCACAGCGGCGCGAAAGACCGCTTAGCATATGCGAAGCCCCCTGCTCCACGCAAGGGACTTCGCATTGCAAGGCCAAACTCGCATCCTGCGGGCATCCGTACCGCCATAAAAAAGTTAAGGCCGGTGGACCCTCTTTTCGAGGAGCCCGTCCGGCCTAAAAGTGTTTATCAGGAGGTTACACGTAATAGACGCGCCTCCCGCGAAAAGGTTAGCGCATTATTTTTGCGGGGGTGGCGCCGTAACCGTCGAGGGCGTCAAATTCGGCTGCAATCCCGGAATCGCCGGCATATGAGCCACATGGCCGCTTGCCGCGTCTTCCATCGAAATTCCGTTCCGGTCCAGGATCGTTGCCGTAACTTGATCCAGCGCCACTCTTGCCTTTTCGTAGGTCGAAAGCGCCGCCACGTTGTTCGAGGCTGCCTGGGTCAGGTTACTTTGCTGTTGTAGCACCAGGTAGCTCGTGGAAGCCCCCAGCGAGTACTTCTTCTGCTCCGCCTCCAGGCTCTGCTGCGCGTAATCGCGGGCCGCCCGAGCCGACTCCACCCCCGCGCGAGCTTGTTGCAGCGCAAATGCCGCGTTGCGGACCTGCAGGTTGATCTGGTTCTTCTGCTGCTGGAAGTTCAACTGGTTCTGCCGGTATTCCAGTTCCGACCGGATCTGGTTTGACTGTCCCGAGCGGTTGCGGATCGGCACCGAGAGCGAAACGTAAGCGCCCTTGTCCGGAGCGCCGCGGTTTACAAGACTGCTGAACACGTCGCCGTAGTTGTTGTTCAGCCCATTCGAGCCATAGTAGCCAACCACGTCCAGGGTCGGCAGCAGCGCGTTCTTTGCGGCCTTGTTGTTGATCTCGTTGTTGCGCAGGTTGAGCTCGCTTTCCATCAACTCCGGCCGGTTGGCCAGCGCATAGCTCACCAACTCTTCCGCTGGAGGCACCGCCTCGTTGCTCAAAGTCATCGTGTCGGTCGGGATCACCTCCGCCGCCGTCAATGCCGGGTCGCTGAAGTTCCGGGCGATTGCGTTCTTCGTGATCAGTTGCTGATATTGCAGGTTGGTCTGTGAATTGATCAGGTTCTGCGTCGCCGTCGCTACCGAAGACTCTGCCGAAACCACTTCGATCTGCGGCATCGTGCCAATCTTCACCTGTGTCTGGTTGTCCCGCAGGGTGCGCTGTGCAAACTCCAACGCCGTCTGTTTCACCTTGAGATCTTCGTATGCGTTCACCAGGTCCCAGTAAATGTTCTGGATCTGCGCCACCGTCGAAATCACCTGTGCCCTGAAGCTGGCATCCGTTACTTTGCGGTCGTTCTGCGCGATGATGATCTCGCGGCGGTTGTTATCCATTCCCCAGCCCTGCAACAGATGCTGCCGCACCGTCGCTCTCCACGACCCTGAGATCTCCGGGTTGAAAGTGCTGTATTCCGCGCTCCCCAAAGGGATGTTGTTCGCCAGCCGCTGATTGGAGAAGCTCACCTGTGCCAGAGTGCCCGTTGCCCATCCCTGCGCATACTGGAAGTTGTAAACATTCGTGTTCTCCCGGTACGTCGGACCTCCGAACAGTGTGGGGTTGGCGTCCTGAACCAACATGCGGTCCACCGAGAGCGTTCCCGTCAGCACCGGATCGTAGGAATCGATCGGAGCTCCCACCGAGTTTTGTGTCGAAGTCACAATCCCGCCCGAGCCCGATGCCGAGCCGCCCGTTCCCGTTGACGTTCCGCCCGAGCCACTGCCCGTGGACCCAGCCGTACTTGTCGAGGCCGCGTTGCCACCCGGCGTGCCAGTCAACAATCCTGTCGATATGCCGCGCACCGTTCCGCCGCTCTTGGCCAGCAGAATGTCCGTGTCGGCAATGTCCAGGTTGTAGCGCGCAATCGCAATGTCAAAATTGTTTTCCAGCGCCAGCGCCACTGCGTCGTTCAAGGAAAGCATCAGCTTGCCGTCCTTCATCAGTTGGTGCAGCCGGTCGCTGTTCCGCAGCACCGGCTCTGGAAGCCCATGCGGACGGTAAGGCTTGAAGCCGCTCAGAACCGAATAGGGCTGCGTGTACTGCTTCATGGGAGCTGAGTACTCCGCTTGTGCCTGCGGTGCGTTGGGGACTGCCGCTGCAACCGGTTGCCCTGTCTGAGCCAGAAGGCTCGAAGACAACATGCCAACAATGGACACGGACGCAACGATCCGGTGCAACATTTCTACTGGACGCGAAACGGACATTCGCTTTTCTCCACTATAAGTTCGGTGTTTCTGTCTTGGGTTCATCACCCGTTCTGCAACCAGGCATAGCTCTGCTCTAGCGCAACGCAACCACTGGTACTCAATTTTCCCACCCCAGCCTCGCGGCCCCTGTAAACTTTTGCAAACCGCCGGCTGAATTCGTGGCGCACTTCATCCCAACAGTCGAGTATAGCGGACCAATTCCGCACGCCAGCTTCGCCTTATTCTCAATGAGTTGTTTCTATTTCAGGATTGTTTCCCTCTGCCAGCGCCGCATCACAACCCACCGCGTCGCCCGCAGAAATTTGCGACTTTGATACCTGTATTTGACTTTGCCACGCCAACGCGCCACCCTTGCAATCTGCGAAACCTTGAGGCCCGTGACCCGCACTCTCAAACTCACTCTCGCCTATGACGGCTCTGCCTTCCACGGATGGCAGGTTCAGCCCGGCAAGCCCACCATCCAGGGCACCCTTGCCTCGGCCATCCAGAGCCTCACCGGAGAAACACTCCTTCCCCAGGGTTCGGGCCGTACGGATGCCGGAGTCCACGCTCTCGCCCAGATCGCAACTTTCCAAACCTCCAGCAATATCCCCGCCGCCAACTTCCGCGTTGTGCTCAATGACCGTCTTCCCGCCGCCATCCGCGTCCTTGCCGTGGATGAAATGCCCGAAGCTTTCCACGCCCGCCACTCTGCCGTTGCCAAGCGCTATCACTACCGCATCTGGCGTGGCGATGTCGTTCCGCCCTTCATCGCCCGCTACGTCACCCACCACCCCTATCCGCTCGATGAGGACGCCATGCAGCAGGCCGCCGCCCTCGTCGCTGGAGAACACGACTTCACGTCCTTCGCCGCCGTCGATCCCGACCGCGCCCTCCGCCTTGCTGAAGCCGAATCCGCCGCAGACGACGAGCGCCGCACCACCAACATCCGCATCATCCACGAGTCCCGCTTCCAGCGCCACGCCGACGAACTCCTCTATATCGTTCGCGGCAACGGATTCCTCCACCACATGGTCCGCAACCTCGTCGGCACTTTCTTGCTGGTAGGCAAGGGAACCATCGCCCCTTCGGACATCCCCGCCATTCTTGCCGCCCGGGACCGCCGCGCCGCCGGTCCCACCGCACCCCCCGAAGGTCTCTACCTCGTCCAGGTGGAGTATTAAGTGTCTGCAACCGAAAAGAGCCTTCTGCGGGACTGTTCCCGCTGCTCTGCCGCTCACCCAATGTGTTTCTTCTCCCGAATCATCGCCAGCGCTTTGGTTGCCCGGCTCGTCCTTGTCTCCTCTTTCTTGGCCGACCCAACCCACACTGCGTACTCCTTCTTGTGCGAGTAGCTCAGTGACCCAAACGCCTCCGCTGCCTTTGTGTCGCTCTTGAGCGCCAGCTCCAGCTCTGCCGGAAGCTCCACCATTCGCGGCTCCTCGTCCAGCCTCATCGTGACCTTCACCATCTCTCCCGCCACAGCCTTCGCCCCGGCCCGCAGTTCCTTACTCACCGCCATCAAGTGAGTTCCATCCCCTTCCGGCATCAGCGAATTCCTGAACGGAAAGCCATTCATCGTCCCCACCACCAGTACCATCGATTTCTTCCCAAACGCTTTCTCCACGTTGAAAGGAATCGGCAGATACGCCCATGCTCCCTTCGGCCCCCGCGCCGTCAGCCGTGCCTCGAATTTCTGCTCTTTCATCGGCAATTTCTCCTTGATTCCTCCGGTTTTCGTCCGGCTGAAGCTGCCAACCTTACCACATCTGGTTTCCACAAATGTTCTTCTTCCCTCAGCCCCCAACTTCCTGTAAAACATCCCCAAATGGATTCCGGTATTCATCTCGTCGCCAAGTCTGGCAACACCGATCGCTTCTCCACCTTCAACCCCGCCACCGGAGAGCCGCTCGCGGACTATCCCATTGCCTCCGCGGAAGATGTCGTCGCCGCCGTTGCCCGCGCCCGCCAGGCCCAGCTCTGGTGGTCGGCCGTGCCATTGCTCCGCCGCACCGCCGTCCTCCGTCGCCTCGCCCAACTGCTCAACGCAGAAAAGGAATCTCTCGCCAAGGTCATCACCGCTGAATCCGGCAAGCCTCTGCAGGAGTCGCTTCTCAGCGATGTCCTCGTCGCCGCCGATGCCGCTCTCTTCTGCGCTGAAGATGCCGCCTCCGTCCTCCGCACCACGGAAGTCCCTCACGCCAACCCTGCCCTGCGCCTCAAGCGCGGCCAGCTTTCATGGGAGCCTCTCGGCGTCATCGCCATCATCTCCCCTTGGAACTATCCGCTCTCCATTCCTGCCGCTGACGCCTTTGCCGCCCTCGTCACTGGCAATGCCGTCGTCCTCAAGCCCAGTGAACTCACCCCGCAAACCGCCCTTGAGCTTGACCGCCTCATCGCCCGCGCCCTCGATGCCGAAGGCCTCACCACGCTCCCGCGGCCATTTCAGGTCGTCACCGGACAAGGCCCCACCGGCCAGTTCCTCGTCGCCGCCGCCATCGACAAGCTGATATTCACCGGCAGCGTCCCCACCGGACGCCGTGTCGCCGTCGCCGCCGCTCAGCGCCTGCTTCCCGCCATCCTTGAACTTGGTGGCAAAGACGCCATGATCGTCCTCGAAGATGCCGACCTGGACACGGCTTCCAGCGCCGCCGTCTGGGGCTCCATGATGAACGCCGGACAGACCTGTGTCTCCGTCGAGCGCTGCTACGTTCACCGCAGCATCTATTCGCACTTCCTCGCCCTCTGTCTCAGTAAGATTTCCAAGCTTAAAGTCGGCGACGGCTCGCTTCCAGATACTGACCTCGGCCCGCTCATCACCTTCAAGCAGCTCCAGATCGTCGACCAGCAGATCGATGAAGCCCGCGCCCTCGGAGCCCTCGTCCACACCGGCGGCACGCCAATGCCGCAGCTCGGCTCCAATTTCTACGCCCCCACGCTCATCACAGACGTTGATCCAACCATGAGTCTGATGTGCGAGGAAACCTTCGGCCCCGTCCTCCCCGTCGCGCCCTTCAGCTCTGACGAGGAAGCCGTCGCCCTTGCCAACACCAGCGACTTCGGACTCGCCGCCAGCGTCTGGGGCAGCACCCAGCACGCCACCACCATTGCCCGCCGCATCGCCGCCGGCACCGTCCTCGTCAACGACCTCATCTCCGGCTTTGCCGTCAGCGCCGCCCCTCACGGAGGCATCAAGCAGAGCGGCATCGGACGCACCCACGGTCGTCTCGGCCTCCAGGAACTCGTCCGCCCCCGCTACCTCGATGTCGATCTTGCTCCCCGCATGAAGAAGTTATGGTGGTATCCCTACGCCTCGAACTTCGCCCCCATGTCTGCCTTCGCCGACCTCATCCACGCTCCCGGCCTCGTCCGCCGCGTCACCGCCGCCCTCAAGACCATCCCCATGCTCCTGCGACGCCGCCGGTAGCAACGCAATCTGCTTCCGGTGCCCATATCTGCCCTTGTTGGCGGATGTGTGGATTTTGATCCTGCTCCTTGGAACTTCCGCGAACCTCCTTTGCATCTTCCTTCCGCATCCCTCATCCAGTTACAATCGCCGCCAGAGCGCCTATGCGAGCACTGCGAAACGTAAAGTTCCTCTCGACCGCGTTGTTGTGCGTCGCCTTCATCGGTACGGCGGGCTTCCACTATATCGAGCACTGGAGCTGGTTTGACGGCTTCTACATGGTGCTCATCACCCTCACCACCATCGGCTACCAGGAGGTTCATCCGCTCACCCAGGCCGGACGATACCTCAACGTAGGCATCATCCTCGTCGGTGTCGGCCTCGTCTTCCTCATCCTTGGAGCACTCGGTCAGGCGCTACTCGAATTCGAATTCAACAATCTCTTTGGCAGGCGAAAAATGGAACGCGAAATCGCGCGGTTAAAAGATCACTACATCATCTGCGGCGCAGGACGCGTAGGCCGTGCCGTGGCTCGTCAACTTGAAACCAAGCCCGCGCAGTTCGTCATCCTTGAAAACAACGAGGCCAAGGCGCAGCGTATCCGCGAGGAGACAAACTGGCTCGTCGTCCACGCCGATGCAACTCTCGAGGCGCAACTCATCGCCGCGCGCATTGATCATGCCGCCGGACTCGTTGCCGCCACCACCACCGACGCTACCAATACCTACGTCGTGCTCACCGCCCGCAGTCTCAGCCCCACCCTCAAGATCATCGCCCGCGCCAGCGAAGAGGGCGCTGAAAAGCACATGCGCACCGCCGGAGCCGATCAGGTGATCTCCCCGTACAGCTTCGCCGGATTCCGCATCGCCCAGGCCTTCCTCCGTCCCCACGTCATCAACTTTCTTGAGGTCGCGCTGGTGCGCAGCGGCGAACTTGGCCTAGAACTGGAGGAACTCACCATCGATCCTACCTCGGTCTATGTCGGCCAGGGCTTGCGCTCTTCTGGAATTCGTCACGATCTCGGAATCACCGTTCTTGCCATCAAGCGCGAAGGCGAGGAGATGAAGTACTCGCCCGCCGCCGACGCACTTCTTTGCCCGGGCGATCATCTCATTGTCATGGGAGAGCCTTCGCGCCTGCGCGAACTGGAACTGCTGGCCGGAGCCAAAAAGTGAAAATCACCACCGCCGCTGAAATGTCTGCGATCGACCGCGCCACTACTCAAAACCACGGCGTGCCTTCGCTCACTCTAATGGAGAACGCCGGCGGTGCCGTGGCTGACTTTGCCCGCGAACATTGGCCCTCGGCAAACCGCATCACCGTCGTCTGCGGACGCGGCAACAACGGTGGTGATGGTTTCGTCGCCGCCCGCCGCCTGCACACCGCTGGCAAAGTTGTGGAAGTCCTCCTGCTCGGCCCCGCCGAAGGTCTCAAAGCCGACGCCGCTGCCATGTTGGCGCGCCTTCCGATCCGTCCCATCGCCTTAACCAGCGCCGAAGATATAGCCCGCGAATCCGCTCGCAGTCTCGCCGGAGCCGACCTCATCATGGACGCCATCTTCGGCACCGGATTCGTGCCCCGAGCCGACCCCTCGCCCACCGCGAAGCTCGCCATCGCCGCCATCGCCGCCATCAATGCCGCATCTGCTCCCGTCCTCTCCGTCGATCTGCCCTCCGGCGCAGACGCCGATGCAACCAGCGCTCCCGATCCCCAAGCCACAAGTATCAACGCTCCGCTCTGCCGCTCCAGCGCCGTCATCACCTTTACCGCGCCAAAGCCCGCGCACCTCTTCGCCGCGTTCACCCGCGGGCCCATCGTCGTCGCGCCCATCGGAACTCCCGACTCAGCCATCATCTCCTCCCAGCATCTCCAAGCTGTCACCCCGCAGGAGGTTTCAGCGCTCTTCGCCCCCCGTGCTCTCGACAGCAACAAGGGACGCTTCGGCCACGTCCTCGTCGTCGCCGGATCGCTCGGCAAAAGCGGAGCCGCTGCCATCTCTGCCATGGCCGCTCTGCGCACCGGGGCCGGACTCGTAACCGTTGCAACCCCCGCTTCCGTTCTACCCACCGTCGCCGCCTTTGCCCCGGAGTTGATGACCGAACCTCTTGGCGACCTTCACTCCCAATCCGCTGCTCTTGCCGATGCCGCCCACTGCCTCGAACTCGCGAAATCCCGCAGCGTCCTCGCCATCGGCCCTGGCCTCTCCCAGCGTCCCGGAGTTTCTGATTTCGTACGCCGCGTCGTCAAAGGCGCGCACTCGCCCGTCGTGCTCGATGCCGACGGCCTCAACGCCTATGCCGGAGCGCCGCAGGAGTTGGCCGGTGCGCGCCCTCTCATTCTCACGCCTCACCCCGGCGAGATGGCCCGCCTCACCGGCCACACCGTTGCCCAGGTCCAGGCCGACCGCGTCGGCTCTGCGCGAGACTTTGCCCGACGCCACCGCTGCATTCTCGTGCTCAAGGGTTTCCGAACCGTCGTCGCCTATCCCAACTCCGAGGTCTGGGTCGTCGCCACCGGAAATCCCGGCATGGCCACCGGAGGCACTGGAGACATCCTCACCGGAATCATTGCCGGAGCCATCGCTCAGTTTCCTGCTCGCATCGACGAAGCCGTACGCGCCGCCGTCTTTCTCCATGGTCTTGCCGGGGATGCTGCCTGCGCCCACAGTGGCCCGGAATCCCTCGTCGCCACCGACCTGCTGCGCTATCTCCCCATGGCCTTCCGCCTCATGCGTCAGCGCGCAAAGGAAAAAAACATTCGCCTCTGCTGACGCATTCTGCGCCTTTACTCCATCCCGCGATGCTATGATTCGGCCCATGACGCGTGACTTCACCTCGCACTCCGCCGACGAAACCGTCGAACTCGGACGCCAACTCGCGCCCCTGCTGAAGGCCGCTCATCTGGTGCTGCTGCGAGGCGATCTCGGCGCCGGGAAAACCACCCTCGTCAAGGGAATTGCCGAAGGCTTCGGTGCCGCCGAGGCCGACGATGTAACCAGTCCAACCTTCACTCTCATCCACGAGTACCACGGCCCCCACAAAGACGTCTTCCACATCGACCTCTACCGTCTCGACAAGCCCGGTGAACTCGACTCTCTCGGTCTCGAAGACCTCATGCAGGAGGAGCGCAACGTCCTCCTCATCGAGTGGGGTGAAAAGTTTCCCCGCATCCTCCAGCACAAGGACGCCGAAATCGTCATCCTCCGCGTCGAGCACGACGAGCGCAAGGTCCGCCTCATGATCGGCGCATAGCTTTCCGCACAAAAAAGAGCCGCGCCCTTTTTAGGAGCGCGGCGTTTTTCTTTCCTGCGACCGGTTTCTTAGTACCCCATGATGCTGTAGCCGCAATCCACGTGGATCACTTCGCCCGTAATTCCGCTGGCACCGTCGCCTGCCAGGAAGGCGGCTGTGGTGCCCACCTCTGCCGGGTCCACGTTGCGCTTCAGCGGAGCGCGCTCGGAGACAATCTTCAGGAAGTCGCCCAACGTGCCGATCCCTCGTGCTGCCAGTGTCCGTATCGGCCCTGCCGAGATGGCGTTTACGCGGATATTCTTCGCTCCCAGCGATCCCGCCAGGTAGCGTACCGTGGCTTCCAGCGCGGCCTTTGCCACGCCCATCACGTTGTAGCCCTGCATCACTTTTTCTGCGCCCAGATAAGTCAGCGTAATGATGCTGCCGCCATCGGTCATCAGCGGTTCGGCCGCCCGCGCCAGCGCAATCAGCGAATACACGCTGATGTCATGCGCAATGCGGAAGCCCTCGCGGCTGGTCAGCAGGAAGTCGTTCTTCAAATCCTCCGCCGGAGCGTAAGCCACCGAGTGTACCAGCGTGTGAATCTTCCCGTTGTACCGTGCGCTGATCTGCCGGAAAACCTCCGCGATCTCTTCGTCCTTGCTCACGTCGCACTGGAAGCCGTCGGCTCCCGGCAAACTCGTGATCATCTCTTCTGCTTCCAACCGCAGGCGCTCATTTTGATAAGTGATTGCAATCTGCGCGCCCTCGGCGTGCAGCTTCTGGGCGATGGCCCAGGCGATACTGCGCTTGTTTGCAAGGCCAAAAATTACGGCCACGCGCCCTTCCAGGCTATTTGCCATCTATGTCTGTGCTCCCCAACCGTGTACTTAAGATTGAATCCGTACTCAAAGGATAGCAGCCAGCGGCCAGAACTGGAAACCGCTGCACCTCTCACAGCCGCCAAAACCTTAGTCTAGGGGTCACGCCAAACTGTGAGAGATATCACATCGAAGTGCCCAAAAGGTGGTTATCTTGTAGTCCTTATGACAACCATGACTCCCGCCCCGACGGCTGTGGTTCTCGACGAGCAGAAATCGCCCGCCTGCGAACCGCAAAGAGGAGCTTGTGTTGAGTTCGTGAAGTTCTGCAAGGAGCAGCACCTCAACTCCCGCGCAGCGCACACGTTCCTGCATGTGCTCCACAACAAGACCTGGGAAGCGGAATGCGACACAATCCGTGAATCGATGCGCCCGGAAGTTGACCGCATCTTTGGCCCAGCCGAGAAAGCGCTGAACGACGGCGTCAATTGCAAGGAAGTTCTCGCAACGCTCGTCCGCTCCCTGAAAGAAGCTGAAGAACTGAAATAGTAAGAAATTTTAGATGGGCTGAATTCATTTATTTCATCCGTTCGCTTCATAACGAAACCCGCCCCCACCGGCGGGTTTTGTTATCTCCGTTGTGCTTGTTCTAACTGGTGAGGTTGTTGATCTTGCTCTCTTAGTGCTTCGACCCGCAGCCGCAATGGCCGCTCTTCGCCGTGCTCGCGGACTTGTGTACGTATTGTTCAGGCTTGGCGTCGAACTTTTCCTTGCACATGGGACCGCAGAAGTAAAACGTCTGCCCGTTGTGCTCGGACTTTCCCGCAGCGGTGGCGCTGTCGATATCCATGCCGCACACATGATCTTTTACAGCGGTTGCGCTCGTCATCGTGAGTTCTCCTTTTTCCTATCGGTAACGAGCTTCCCATCTCCGCTGTCTCGCGGTCTGTTCTCAATTGCTCACCGCGACCGCTCGGCACGAACCGAATTTTTGTTTCTGGTGCCCCATTTCTGCCATCTGTTTGGCAGAAGTGGGGTTGTTGCTCTCGCTCTTGTGTTCGACTTTGCTCTTGTTCTTGAGGTGCCATTCCGAGCCACGCGAGGAATCCCATCACCGCGCAAACTTGTCATGCCGCTCCAGAGGTTCTTCAACCAGCAATCGATTTTCTGCTGTACTACCGCGGCAGGAGCAACCGCACGTCTCACGAACCCCGCCGTTTTTCCGCACAAATCTGTTCTTTCGCGCACTCTGTCAAGCGAAATTTCTTCGCAATTCCTCCTAACCAACTGAATCCAAAACGTATAGAGTTTCACCCGAAGTGAGGGGATTGCCCTCCAAAACTGCTATTCTGGAATTAGGTGGTAGAAAGCCATCGTAGGTTGGAATGAACCCTCTTGTTTTCAAATTTTTAGCGGGAAATATAGGGGGGTGGGGGCTGGTGAAAACGCCCGCGTTCTCGGCCTTTAACCTTTCAACTTCGAAACCTTGAAACCTCGCTCCCGTAAAATCTCCGCAGGAGCCATCGCATGAAACTTACTGGCAACACCATCCTCATCACTGGCGGCGGATCGGGAATTGGACGCGGCCTCGCCGAGAGCTTCCACAAGCTGGGAAATCAGGTCATCATCGCCGGACGCCGTAAACACGCGCTCGACGCGACCACCAGCGCCAATCCCGGAATGAAGTCCATCACCCTCAACATGGAAGATCAGGCCGATATTCGTGCCGTTGCCCTTGAGCTTGTGCGCGACTATCCCGCGCTCAACGTGCTCATCAACAACGCGGGAATCATGCGCGCCGAAAATCTTCTGGCCCAGCAAGACGATCTTGCCGATGCCGAAGCCATTGTCACCACCAATCTCCTCGGACCGATCCGTCTGACCGCGGCTCTGCTGCCTCATCTGCAGAAGCAGGCGTATGCAGCGGTGATGAACGTCTCCTCTGGACTCGCCTTCGTCCCACTGGCAATGACGCCGACCTACTGCGCCACCAAGGCAGCGCTGCACTCCTACACGCAATCGCTGCGCTATCAGCTCAAGGGCGGCAAGACCGAGATACTGGAACTGGTCCCGCCCTACGTGCAAACCGATCTGATGAACGGAGCCGCCGATCCAAGGGCGATGCCGCTCTTGGAGTTCATCGCCGAGGTCATGGAGATTCTCAAGAGTGAGGCAACGGAGATCTGCGTGAAGAACGTGGACCATCTGCGCTTTGCCGCTGAAGGCGGACACTACGAAGCAGTCTTCCAGGGCTTCAACGACGCCATGTCGAAGCCGTAGCGTCCGGAACGGCGCTGTTGCCGCGCACCCTTCGGCGCAGCGCTGTAGCCTCGGCTACTTCGTCAACTCGTTGGCAAGCAGGCTGGCCTTCACCGCCAGGTTGTAGGCGCGTTCGGTGTCTCCGGCCTGTAGCGCCTGGTTGGACTGATCGATGTAGTTCCGCGCCTGACGCAGCATCCCTTGCTCGCTCTCGCCCAGCGAGCGCCCGATGTGGCCGAGCTTGCCCTCCGAGCTACGCAGCAGGTTCTCCGTGTTCTGCCTCTGCGTCTGCACGGCGGCGCGAGGCACGTCGGCGGTAATCTGTACGGCGCTGTCCGGCGCGGCTGCGGCCTTTGGCGGCTCTGGCTTCGCGGCTTCCGGCTTGGGAGCCTCGACCACCGCAGGTTGCTGTACCGTCTTATGCGTGACCGGCTTGCGAGCCTTGGGCTTGGGCTTCTGCGCGTCGGCCTGCGGAGCATTCGCCGGCTCGCTGTCCGGAGCGTTGCCGATCTCCTTGTTGAGGGGGCTCAGCGGCGGAGGAACGGGTTCCGGTTGTGTCTCAATCGCAGGCGCCAGTACGGCCGGCACGGCCCGCACCGGCCTCTTCTCGCATCCCACACCGAACAGCGCAAAGCAGAGAGCCAGCATCATGAGTGCGCGGATCGGAATGAGTCGAGCGTGAAGACGGGATGCGAGCATATCTCTATCTGAGAGCCTTTCCTTAGTGCGGCGGTGGAACCACGGTATCACTCACCGAGTCCACTGTATTCTCCGGCTGGGTCTCCTGCACCGCCAATGGAAGCATAAACCGGAAGATTGTGCCCTGCCGCACCTCCGAGTCAAGATCGAGTGCGCCGTTATGCAGTTGCATCGCCCGGTAGGTGAGTGCGAGACCGATTCCACTGCCGGACTTCTTGGTGGTGAAGTACAGGTTGAAGATCTTATCCCGGATCTCGGGTGGAATCCCGGCGCCTGTGTCCTGAACCTCCAGCACGGCCGCGTGCGACGAGGCAAACGCCCGCAAGGTAAGGGTGCCCCCCTCCGGCATTGCCTGCACCCCGTTGAGCACCACATTGAGCACGGCCTGCTTCATCAGGTCGGTATCCACCCGCACGCGCAGGGTATCGCCTCCCAAATGTTCAACCACCTGGACACTATGCGAGCGCGCTTCAGGAGAAGCCAGCGCTATGACCTCTGCGGCGAGGTCGCGCAGATCAATTTCGTGTAGTTTGAGTTCGACGGGGCGGGAGAAGTCCACCAGGGTTTTCACCACCCGGTCGAGGCGATGGATTTCCGAGTTAATGATATCCATGTGACGGCGGGTCTCGGGATCGAGTTGCAGGATGCGTTCGCGCAGGATCTCGAGGTGGATAACGATGGCGTTGATGGGATTTTTCACCTCGTGCGCCACGCCGGAGGTGAGGCGTCCAATGGCGGCGAGACGGCGCGAGAGTTCTATTTCATTTTCAATGCGTCGGACCGACTCGGCATCACGAACGGTGAGCAGCGCGCCAATGGCAACGCCGCGCTCGGAGATGAAATCGAGCGCAAGCTGCACGCGGCGGCCATGCTCCATTTCAATTTCGCGGGATGGAACCTCCTGGCGCAGAGCAAAGGCGTCGAGGACGATGCGTCCGAGGCGGGTGGAGTCGTTGAAAACTTCTTCGACCATCTGACCGAGCATCTCGCCACGAGGGCGTCCGATGAACCGCTCGGCGGAGGCAGAGACCAAGACGATACGACCGTCGCGAGTGAAAAGGATGAGCCCGTCCTGCAGGGTGGACATGAGCTGATCGAGATTTTCCTTGAGGGCTGAGAAGACTTCACGGACATCGTGCATCTGGCGGCCGAGGCGGTCGATGCGGTTGCTGACGGCTCCGAACTCGTCAGTCCGCTCGGTCTCGGAATCAGGTTTTTCAGTCTCAGCGGTCATGGCATCCAGGCGGCGGGCGATGGCCTCCAGCGGACGCAGTGCAAAGGTGGAAAGTGCGGCTGCCAGAGCAAATGAGAGCAGCACGGCGATGCCAGAGAACAAGAGAGCGCGGTTGAGTTGCGGCACCAGTTCCTGCTTCAGGAAAAGGGTGGAGAGGCCGACGCGAATTTCACCGAAGGGAGCACCCTGGCGCTGCACCGGCAGTGTGACCTCATAGACACGAGCCGGGCCATACACGGCACGGATCTGGTTGAGAAAGCCGCCATCGCGCAGGGCGGATAGAGCGGGGCGGCGAGGCATGGGTTTGTCCACAGAACCAGCATCGGTATCGACGAGCGCGATCCCGTTCCGATCGATGAGCGCCGTGTCGTACACTTCTGCGTTATAGCCCACAACCGACTCGAGCAGAGAGGCTACCGCGTCGTCGCGCTGGAGAATGGCGGCGATGGCGTTGCGGGCCTGGGTGGAATCCTGCGGCTCTGGCGTGAGGTTGGGAAGGTCGGTTTCAAGCGCCTGACGCGCAGCGTGCAACACCTGGTGCGCGATGAAGTTGGCGTTCTCGTAGCTCTCGTTGATGCGCTGGCGAAGAATCCGGGAGACGTAAACGCAGGAGAGCGTGGCAACCAGCACGAAGACCATTCCGCTGATTGCGAGCACCAACTTAGTTTTGAGTCTGAGCCGCGGCATCGAATTAGGCGGCGGAGTTGGCTAGCTTCGGCGTCAACTTCCGCTCTCGCTCCCCACAACTGCGCCGACCTGCTTCCCCTGCGTCCCGTACTCCTTTAGCTTATTGTGCAACGTCTTGAGGCTGATGCCGAGGATTTCAGCCGCCCGTGTTTTATTGTTGTGCGTCGATTCGAGGGTTTTGACAATTAACAGGCGCTCGGCATCATCCACGGTTGTACCGACGCCGACATGGATGCCGTCGGCATCGCTTTGCGCAAAGCGCAATGGATTGGCTCCAAAGGCTGGGGGCAGGTGGCGCGGTTCAATCACGCTGGAGTCGCAGACAATCACGGCACGCTCCAGGGTGTTGCGTAACTCACGCACGTTTCCCGGCCATGAGAAATTTTCAAACAACTGCATTACGGGGTCGCTGGCGGTGCGCACGTTGCGCTGATGCTTGGCGTTCATCTCCTTGATGAGGGTGTGGGTGAGGTCGGGGATGTCCTCCTTGATCGAGCGCAACGGCGGCATGTGGATGTTGAAGACATTGAGCCGGTAGTAAAGGTCATTGCGTAACTCTCCCTTGGCGACCGCTTCTTCCGGAATCTTGTTGGTGGCGGCCAGTACGCGCACATCAATGGAGGTTTCCGACTTGCTGCCGAGACGGCGAAGCTTGCGGTCTTCAAGCACGCGGAGCAGTTTTGCCTGTGTGCCGACCGGCATTTCGCCAATTTCGTCGAGAAGCAGGGTGCCGCTCTCGGCAAGTTCAAAGCAACCGGTGCGGCGCTCGAGGGCGCCGGTGAACGCTCCCTTTTCATGACCGAAGATCTCGCTTTCGATCAGGGTCTCGGGAATGGCGGCGCAGTTAATGGCAACGAACGGCCGGTTCTTGCGTGGCGAAAGCTCGTGAATGGTTCGTGCGACTAGCTCCTTGCCCGTGCCGCTCTCGCCGGTGATCAGGACCGACGCCGTACTGGGAGCGACCAGTTCGATGAGGTGGAAGATTTCCTGCATTTTTCGCGAACTGCCGACGAGTGAGCCGAGTTTGCCGCTGTCACGCAGAAGGCGGCGGGTAGCTTCGAGCTCACGATCCGTACCTCGCTGACGCGCTGCGTTCTGGAGGATATTGCGTAAGCGGGTCGGGTTGACCGGCTTTTCGATGAAGTCGTAAGCCCCGAGCTTCATCGCCGACACCGCTGCATCAATGGAGCCTTGCGCGGTGAGCAGAATGAACGAGATCGCACGCGGCGTTCGCGAAACATGCTCCAGCAACTCCATGCCGTCCATGCGTGGCATCTTGAGATCGGTTACGACAATTCCGGGCTCCCATGATTCGATTTTCTCGAGGCCCTCGACACCGTCCCTTGCAGTTTCGGTGCGGTAACCCCAGGCGGAGATCAGTTCCGCCAACCCTGAGCGTTCGTGTTCTTCGTCTTCGACAATCAGTACTTTTTCCCAGCCCATTCGGAGTAAATCCCTTCGCAAGTTCAGATGGACGACCGCTCACGCTAGCCGGATGCGGCGGACAATGTAATTTAGATGCAGAAACTTAGCCCAGTGTAACTTTTGCGCTGCATTTATTTCCTACCCCTGTCCGCTCAGCGCGGAATGTTCCATGTCCTCACAGTGGGCCAACAAAACGCCACCGGCCCTGGAAAGAGGGTGGATTAAGCTAAAATGATTAGCGCAGAGGCGGAGATGGGCTATATCCTTACAGAGCGCTAAGCTAGCATTCTAAAAGAGTTCCATCTCGGGCTTGCGGCAGTCCGCCAGCTCAATGTTTCTGATCCAGTTTGTCTAAGAACGCCCCCGGAGGTTGCAATGTCTTTGCGTCGCTTTTTACCAGTTTTACTGGTTTCGGCAGTTGCTCTTTTTGTACCGACGCTCCTGTCCGCGCAGAGCCAGGAGGCACCCAAGTATGAAGTGTTCGGCGGATACTCGTGGTACCACGCCGGCGGTAGCGTTCCATCAACCGTAGTGGGTGAGACCGTTATCAGCGGCGGCGCGGTGCAGAATTTCAATAAGGGCTGGGCAGGGCAGTTTACCTATAACCTGAACCATTGGGTTGGACTCGCGGTGGACGCAAACGGCCACTACGGCGACTTCGGCAACGCTCATTCGGTCACCTTTGGTCCGCAGTTCAGGTTGCGCGGTGAACGCTTCACGCCATTTGCGGAAGCACTGCTGGGTTGGCAGCGCATCGGGCCAAAGCTGTATCCCGACCAGGACACGGCTGCGTTTATTCTGGGCGGCGGACTGGATTACTCGGTCACTCCCCGCTTCTCGATACGTCCCTTCCAGGTCGATTATGTGAACGCCCATTACAACAAGCTCTCCCTTACGGGCGATGCCAGTACGTTCAACGGCGTGCGCGTGCAGGCCGGGCTGGTATGGAAGCTCAGTCTGCCTGCGGTGGAAGGCCGAGTGAGCGCCGCTTGCAGCGCGGAACCGGCGGTGCTCGACGCTGGAGTTCCGGTGAAGATTGGCGTCACCCCGGCGGGTTTCCTGCCGAAGCGCGAATTGAGCTACTCGTATGCAAGCAATGGCGGCAAGGTTGCAGGAAGCACGAATACGGCAACGGTGTTTACGGCTGGACTGGAACCGGGCAGCTACACAGTGACCGCCAAGGTCATCGATAACGGCAAAGGAAAGCATCAGCAGGTAGCGAATTGCCAGGCGACCTTCAGCGTCAACGAACCGCCGAAGCATCCGCCAGTCTTGTCGGTTACGGCAAATCCGGCTTCCGTGGCTTCCGGCGACTCCTCGACCATTACCGCTTCCGGCAGCAGCCCTGACAACCGTCCCTTGAGCTACAAGTGCGCGGCGACCGCAGGCCGCCTGAACGGGAACGGTCCTGCCTATACGCTGGACACCGCCGGTGTTCCGGAAAGCAGCGTGAGCGTTCGCTGCACAGTCAGCGATGACCGCAACCTGACCGCCTCCGCCAGCACTGCGGTGAAGGTGGATGTTCCGCCACCTGCACTGCTTGCAAAGGATTTCGGACTTGTTGGGTTCAAGCACGACTTGAAGCGCCCGACCCGAGTGGATAACGAAGCCAAAGGCGAACTCGACCGCTACGCCGATGCCCTGGCCTCCGCGCCGGACGCCAAGGGCGTGATCGTTGGATATGCCTCGGTCACCGAAGACACCGCTAAGAAGAGCAGCAAGAAATCGCCGCAATTTGCAGCGCAGCGTGCCGTCAATACAAAGAACTATGTGACCAAGGAGAAGGGAATCGATCCAACCCGCATCGAAGTCCGCACCGGAAGCGGCGACGACCAGAAGATCGAACTCTGGATCGTTCCGGTCGGCGCAGCGCTCCCTGCTACTGACACCAAGGTTGTGGATGAGTCCAAGGTGAAGGCGGTGCCACGTGTTGCCCTGCGAGCCAGAAAGGCGGCTCATAAGAGGGCGCACAAGAAGGCACACAAGAAGATTCTCCAGTCCTAGGATGCACAACGTCAGATCACCGGGCGCTACTTGAAAAGAGTGCGCCCGATGCAACTACCCCGGCTGGATGCGCTAGTCTAGTGGCTTCCAGCCGGGGCTTTGTTTGTGGGGTTGAGGTCGGTGCTATTGAGACGATGCCTGTACATCTTATGTTGTGTGGCGCTGCTGTGGATCGCGCTGCCGGTGATGGCGCAATGGCGTCCGGTGGGACCATATGGCGGAAACGCGCGCGCCCTCGCGCTCGATCCCTCGGACCCCGACCACGTTCTGCTGGGTTCTGGCGCTGGAGCCCTGTTTGAGTCCAACGACGGGGGCCGCCACTGGAAGCACTTTGCCCATCTTGGCTCTGGCTACGACCTCATGCTTGAAAGCATTGTCTTCGATCCCACTCGCCGGGCAACGATCTATGCCGCTGGTTGGAGCGTTACTGGCTCGGGGGGCGGCTTCTTCTTAACCCGCGATGGCGGACGCAACTGGAGGGAACCAGCAGCTCTGCGCGGAAAGAGCATCCAGGCTCTGGCAATGGCCAACTCCGTTCCGGGGATGTTGATTGCCGGCACGCTTGACGGAGTTTACCGCAGCAGCGACTGGGGCGAACACTGGGTGCGCATCAGCCCGGAGAACCATCCCGACCTGAAGAACTTTGAGTCGGTGGCGGTTGATCCGCGCGATCCGAAGATCATCTATGCCGGCACTTGGCATCTGCCCTGGAAGACCTCCGACGGAGGCGCGCACTGGAACATTATCAAGCAGGGGGTGATCGACGATTCCGACGTCTTCTCCATCATTCTGGATCAGGCCAATCCGCAGACTGTCTTTGCCAGCGCGTGTTCGGGAATCTACAAGAGCGAGAACGGCGGCGAACTCTTCCGCAAGGTGCAGGGAATTCCCGGCACGGCCCGCCGCACTCGCGTCCTGCGGCAGGATCCGATGGATGCCAACACCGTGTATGCCGGAACAACCGAGGGGCTCTGGAAGACCATGGATGGTGGCATGAGCTTCAAACTGATCTCTCCGCCGAACTTCATTCTCAACGGTGTGCTGGTTGATCCGCGCAATTCGCGACGTGTATTGATAGCCACCGACCGCGGGGGAGTCTTCGCTTCAGATGATGCGGGGCTGACCTTCTATCCCTCGAACGATGGCTTTTCACAGCGGCAGATCACCGCGCTGGTGGCGGACTCGCAAGGCAGCTCCGATCTCTATGTCGCGGTCTTGAATGACAAGGAATTTGGCGGAGTCCTGCGCGAGCACGATGGAAGCTGGTCGCAACTGAACGAAGGGCTGGGCGGAGTTGAGGTCTTCGATCTGGGCCAGTCCTCCACGGGACAACTGGTGGCGGCAACCAATCGCGGTCTCTTCCTCTATGACACGAAGCTCCAGCGCTGGATGCCAAGCCGGGAGGTTATCAACAAAAAAATAGCTTCGCCACGAAAACCAGTCCGGGGCAAGAACGGGAAGATGATCGTTGCGAAACCTCTGCCGCCGATCGTGGTTCGCTCCTCCTTCAAAGGGCGCGCGGCAGCCCTTTCACTCGGCCACCTCTGGTATGCGGCCACCGATTCCGGGGTGCTGATGAGCGAGAACGAGGGGAAAAGCTGGAAGGGTGGGGCGCTGGACGGGCAAAAGGAGTTCATCGCCATTTCCAGCTACGGGCCGATAGTGGCGGCGGCTACCCTGCACGATCTCTGGTTCAGCGGCAATGGGGGCGAGCACTGGTCGCGGCAGACGCTTCCTGGATGGGTAACGCGGATTTATGCGGTGGCCATCGCGGGCGACGGCGCGGTGTGGATTGGTACCCGGGAGGGCGCGCTTCGCTGGACTTCTAAAGAGGGCGCGGTATGGGAACACATGCTGAATGGGCTTGCCGCCCGCGAGGTAACTTCGATCCGCTGGGATGGCGACCTGCTGTTGGCCGCTGCCGCAGGCTCGAATTCGATCTACCTGAGCCGCGACCAAGGGCAGAGCTGGAAGGCAGAGCCTGTCACTGGATTTGAAGTTACCGGCGCCGCCGTGCAGGACGGCCACCTCTATGTCACCACCCGGCGCCATGGTCTCCTGATGCGCGAGCCGCAGTCTTCGCCGGAGCCGGGGTTGCATTAGCCCTTGCTGTTTATCGCCGGATAGGACATCGGAGTGCGGACTCTTCGCAACGCGTATGCCGTGCCCTCCGCTTTTTGTTCTCCTGATCCAGGAAAAATCCCAATCTGGTAAATTGTTGCAAACAAATGATGTAGTCCCAGTTACGAGGAATCCTGTTCCATTTTGGACACTGTTGACCCAGCGATGAAACCGGAGAGGGAGGGGCAGGTGTGTCCGGAAATGCTTTCTCTGCAATCATTTGCGTTTTCTAACCCAATTTGGCACGCGCATTGCAATTCAAAATGGCGTGAACTCCGAAATGAATTCGACGGGGACAAGTGGCTCTCCGGTACCGGACAACTCTGGCAGCGTCATTCTGGATGGCGATAGCGTGCGGGCGATGCGTTTCCGGTTGCATGAACTGGCAAACGTTTTCACGGGAGTCATGATTGCGGGTGGGCTGCTTTCGCAGTACCTGGAAGGCGGATCATTGCAGCAATATGCCGCGGACATTTGCGAAGGCAGCGAGCGCGGCAGTGCCCTGGCGCGGGAGCTTCGCAGCCAATTGCTGGCTGCGTGCTGCGAAGCGGAAGCAGTTCGAGAGGCCGCCCTGGGGGGCGCGTCACCAGCGGAGCGATTGCAGGGGCAGTAAGGACTGAGCAGAGAGAACAGGCAAGCACGACGGAGGCAAGAGTGATGGTGGATTTAGGCAAGGGCGCAACTGTGGAGGAGCGACCCAGTCACAGTTCAAACGTGTTCCACGGCACACGAATGGGTGATGCAGGCACTTCTAGCCCGGAAGTGGCAATCAGTACAATTCTGGGCGCGCTAGCCATGGAACCAAATCGCGACAAAGCGGAGGCAAACCTGCTGAACCTGCTCATCGTGGATGATGAGCGGTCCATCCGCGAGGGCTGCCGCGATGTTGCCCAGGGCATCGGATACTCCACTTACATCGCCGATAATGCGGAACATGCATTCCGGGTGTTGGACACTACGAGCATCGATGTGGTGCTGCTGGACTTGCGTCTTCCGGGCCTTGGCGGCCTGGAGGTGCTGAAAGAGGTCAAGCGCCGCCGCCTGGAGACGGTCGTCATCGTGATGACCGGTTACGCCAGCGTGCAATCGGCGGTGCAGGCGATGAAGCAGGGCGCCTACGATTATGTGACCAAGCCCTTCAACCTGGAAGAGCTGCGCCTCATACTGGACCGGGTGCTCGGTCACCTTCAACTCTCCAGCGAGAACCGGATTCTGCGCCAGCAGGTGAAGAGCAAGGAAGGCTTCGGCGCCATCGTAGGCCGTTCGCCGGAGATGGAAAAGCTCTATCGCATCATCTCCAAGGCGGCGCACAGCTCCCATCCGGTATTGATTCTGGGAGAGAGCGGAACGGGCAAGGAACTGGTGGCGCGCTCGATTCACTTCTCCGGCCCCTACCGCGACAAGCCGTTTGTGGCCATCGATTGCGGTTCGCTTGTGCCTTCACTGATCGAGAGCGAACTCTTCGGCTACGTAAAAGGCGCATTTACCGGCGCGAACAAGAACAAGGACGGCCTGCTGCAGGCCGCCGATGGCGGCACCATCTTTCTGGATGAAATTGGCGAACTGCCAATCGATCTGCAGTCCAAGCTGCTGCGGGCGCTGCAGGAGAAGGAAATCCGTCCGGTGGGCGGCACCAAGACAGTTCCAATCGACGTTCGCGTACTGGCCGCCACCAATCGCGATCTGGAGCACGCGGTTGCCCAGGGAACATTCCGGAAAGACCTCTATTTCCGCCTGAATGTGCTCAGTCTGCGCATTCCTCAACTACGGCAGCGCAAACAGGATATCCCGTTGCTGGTTGGCCACTTTCTGGAGCGTTTGACCCGTTCGACCGGGGTGCAGCGCAACATCAGCGACGAGGCGTTGAAGCTGATGCTCAGTTACGATTGGCCGGGAAATATCCGCGAACTGGAGAACTGCATCGAGCGCGCCTGTGCGCTCACCAGCGGTCCGACGGTTCACATTGCCGATCTTCCCACCACAATTCAGAACTGGCGGGAGCAGATGGAGCCGGCATCGGAGAAAGCGATCCCGCGGCGCGGCATCCTGCCGATTGCCGAGATGGAAAAACAAGCCATTCTGGGCGCAATTGAATTGCTGCATGGAGACAAACTCGAAGCGGCGCGTCTGCTTGGCATCGGCAAGACCACCCTATACCGCAAACTCAAAGAATACGGCGCTCTCCAGTAGGCGGGCGGTCACCCAGATTGAGGCGTGGAAGCAAGTTCCGCGTCTTTGCCCATGCTCGCGCGTGGGCCCAGTGAGGAGATCATGATTCTACTAGTGACATCGAGCAATCGCCGCCTGGAGTGCGGCAACGCCCTGGAACAAGCGGTCGGCGAGACGGTTGAGGTTTGTGAAACGGTTCGCAAAGCGGCCAGCATGCTGCGCAACAACGAATATTCGGCGGTTATTCTTGACGACCCGATGGTGGAAGTCGACGGTGACGCGCTGGAGTCCCTGCTGAACAACATGGGTCTGGCCATTCCGGTCTACGTAAATCTAGCCATCAGCAATGCCGAGCGCATCACGCGAGAACTTCGGCTGGCGATGCGGCGGAATCGGGAGTCGCGAATGATCGCCATCCGGGCCGCCGAGTCCCTGCTGCGTAGTGAAATTCGAGACGCTGTGACCGGAATTCTGCTCTCTACGGAACTGGCGATGCGCACCCCGGAGATGCCACCGGAAGCGGTTGAGAAGCTGACCTCGGTATGCCAGCTTGCCAGCAGTATCCGTTCGCGTCTGGAGAGCGTGAATTAGCGGCCGGGCCGGGGCCATGAACGGCCAGCTTTTTACCTTCATCGAGTTCTCACCTTAGGGTATGCCCAGCCTTCCATGAAGGTTGGGCGTTCTTTTTGCTTTCAGGAGCCATTCTTGTTCTCAAGACTTCATGCAAGTGGCAGGCTCCCTGATACGACTCCTGCTGGCTGTCGCCCTCGTGATCGCCGTGGTCAGTCTGCGGGATGGGAGCCGCACGGTCTAATTTGCGATCCGGCTCGGCGTATTCGGGAACAAGGCATCCCGAGTAGATGACTTCGCCTCTAAGTACAGAAGGGCAAGGATTACAGGATTTGACTCCGCTGCCAGAGAGGTCCGATGTCACCATCGCAGAGTGTTGCATCTGCCTCCGGGGCACCCACTTCCGACGCTTTGGCGCAGCAGATCCTGCAGCTCGGGGATTGGTTCCACAATATTGATCTGCTTGGAATCCAGACCGCCCCCAATCACTTTTTAGGCGACTTTCCGAATGTGAAGTGGAAGCATATTTCTCCGGCCATTCCGCTTGATCTGACGGGAGCTACGGTTCTGGATATTGGTTGTAACGGAGGCTTCTACTCACTACAGATGAAGCTGCGCGGCGCCAGTCGCGTGCTCGGCATTGATATTTGTGACCGCTATCTGGAGCAGGCGCGGCTGGCCTCGCGCACGCTGGGGTTGGAAATCGAGTTGGAGAAGCGCAGCGTGTACGAGGTTGAACAGATTGCGGGACAGTTCGATTTCGTTATCTTCATGGGCGTGCTCTACCATCTCCGCTATCCGCTCTATGCACTGGACAAAGTGGTGACCAAGGTAGGCGGCAAGCTGGTCTTCCAGACCATGATACGCGGCTCCGATGAGGTGAAGTCATGGGAGGGCGATTACGATTTCTGGCGCAAGGATATCTTCGCCGACCCGAGCTGGCCCCAGATGTATTTTGTCGAGCAGAGTTACTCCAACGACCAGACAAACTGGTGGATTCCCAACCGCGCGGCCGCGGAAGCCATGTTGCGCTCCTCGGGTCTTGGAATCGAGTCGCACCCGGAGAGCGAGACGTGGATTTGCTCGCCGGATGCGCGCTCCCGCGAGGGCCGTTTTGTACATCATATGGAGTTGGATGGAACGCTTTAGTGGATATCCGGTTTCGCGCGTGCCAGATGCGCGACGTCATGTGAGGTGCCAGTCCTGATGGTTGAAGCCGTGATGTTGTGGAACGAGCCGAATAATCTGTCTCACTGGGACTTCCACCTGGACCCGGAGTGGAAGCAGTTTGCTGCCCTCGTTCATGCCGGATCGAAGGCAATCCGAGAGGCGAATCCGGACATCAAGATTGTTCTCGGCGGCATTTCTCCCATTGACCCGAGATTTATTGAACTGCTCGCCGGATACGGCGTGCTGGAGTCGGTGGATATTGTCGCTGTCCATGGCTTTCCTCTCGATTGGAATCATTGGAACATCTCCGAATGGCCGAAGAAGCTGGAGGAGATTCGCGCCGTCGTAGGCGGCAAGGCGATCTGGGTGAGCGAAGCGGGGGCTTCCTCGTTCGGCGCCGAGGAAGTACAACTCTTTGGTTTGCAGAAAACCGCGGAATTGCTGCTGCCGCTGGTGGATCGCGTGCATTGGTACAGCCTCTTCGATCTGCCCGCCACCTGGACGGCCACCACGCGCCATAAGGAGGCGGAAGGAAGCGCCTACTACCGTCACTACTACATGGGACTGTACCGCGAAGATGGCACCCCGAAGCTGGCGGCGGCAAATTTCCCGGCGGGGCTCGGTGTCTGCCAGTGGTTTCACTTCGAGGATCACCGTCTCGAACTTGGTGTGGAACGTCTGCGCGAATTAGGAGTGAGTGCGGTGCGAACCGGAATCAGCTGGGCGGACTGGTTCCGGCCTGGCGCGGAGGCCTGGTTCGACCGGCAGATGTCGGCGCTTGATGAGTTCGATACGACCATCACCTTGTGCTTCACGCCCGAGCACCTCGGCATTGCACCTCACTACACCAGTCCGGCAAAGAATACGGCAGACTTTGCGGAGTTTGCGCGCTGGTCCGTGCTGCGTTATGCCCCGAGAGGGCGCACCTCGGGAGTGAGCGCCCCAATCGAGCGCGAGTTCGCCGTAGGCATGGAGGAAGCGTGAGCCGGAAGATTCTAGTGACGGGAGGCGCAGGCTTTGTAGGTTCGCACACCGTGGATGCGCTGCTTCGCGAGGGCCATTCGGTGCGGGTCTTTGACAACCTGAGCGACCAGGTTCACCGCGGTATTGTGCCAGAGTACCTGTCGCGCGAGGCGGAGTTCGTGCGCGGCGATGTGCGGGATATCGAGGCGCTTTGCAAGGCAGTCGCAGGCGTGGATGTTGTCTATCACTTTGCCGCCGCGGTTGGCGTGGGCCAGTCCATGTATGAGATTGCGCGCTACATGGGAATCAACACGCAGGGGACAGCGAACCTTTTGCAGGCGCTGCTGGATCGCGGCGACAAACTCGAGAAGCTGATCATTGCGTCGTCGATGTCAATCTACGGCGAGGGGCAGTACCTGTGCCAGCAGCACGGAAAGGTTGCGCCGCCGCCGCGCCTAGCCGGGCAGCTCAGGGCCAAACAGTGGGAGGTCGTGTGTCCGGAGTGCGGGAGCGTTGTGACGCCGGTCGCAACCGATGAGAGCAAGCCGCTGCAGTGCAGCTCGATTTATGCGCTGGGGAAGAAAGATCAAGAAGAGATGGCCCTGCTTTTTGGGCGGACTTATGGCGTGCCGGTGGTTGCCCTTCGCTATTTCAATATCTTCGGCACCCGCCAGTCGCTTTCGAATCCTTACACGGGGGTTGCCGCGATCTTTGCTTCCCGCCTGATGAACGGATGTGCGCCACTCATCTTTGAGGACGGTGAGCAGTTGCGCGACTTTGTGAGCGTGTATGACGTGGTGCAGGCAAATCTGCGGGCGATGCACTACAGCGAAGCTGACGGCCTAGCCCTCAACATTGGCTCCGGCCATCCGATTACGATCCGCAGGATTGCAGAAACTCTGACCGAGACGCTTGCCGTGCAGAAGCCTGCTGAAGTCACCGGCAAGTATCGGGCAGGAGATATCCGGCATTGTTTCGGAGACATCTCGCTGGCGCAACGGTTGTTGGGCTACAGCCCAAGCTACCAGATGCAGTCGGCGGTGGGAGAACTGGTGCGGTGGCTGCGCTCACAAAGCGCGGTGGACCGGGTTGCGGAAGCGTCTGGCCGACTGGTGGCCTTCGGTCTGACCGCCTGAAGGAGAATGCGCTTTCCATGCAGTACCTGCCTTGTAGAGCGAGGGTGCAGTTACAACCTGAGCTCGCGCCGAGTGTGAACCCGCCGCGACGGGAGAAATGGCCGTCGCGCCTTTGAGTTCAGTGGAGCAGAATGCACATTCTGGTCACAACAGATACGGTTGGTGGCGTGTGGAGTTACACGCGAGAGCTCGTCACGGGACTGGTAACACGCGGGATGCAAGTGACGCTTGTCAGCTTTGGAGGCGTTCCCGGGCGAGAGCAAAGGACGTGGCTGTCGGGGCTCCCAAACGTAAGGTATTACCCTACAGGCTATCGTCTGGAGTGGATGCAGGAGTCCGCGGAAGACGTTTCTGATTCGGTGGGCTATCTGCTTCGTGTCATCAGTGAATGCAAGCCTGACCTGCTGCATCTGAGCCAGTATTGCTTCGGCTCACTTGATGTTGCGCTGCCCAAGGTCATGGTGGCGCACAGCGACGTGATGAGCTGGAGTCAGGCGGTGCGCGGCCGGCAGCCCGGAGACGCGTGGGCTGAGTGGTATCGCGGAATCGTGGCGCGCGGGCTGGCCGGTGCCAGCACGGTCGTAGCCCCTTCGCGCTGGATGCTCGATTGCATAGAAGACTGTTACGGCGGGCAGACGACTTCCCGTGTCATCTATAACGGACGAACGCCTGCCCTGTTCGATGCATGCGCTAGTAAGCAAGACATTGCCGCAAGCGCTGGGCGTTTGTGGGATGAGGGAAAGCAGACGAGCTTACTCCTGCGAATGGCCTCCGCGCCGCTTCCGATTCATCTTGCAGGGACCACAAGCCTCGCCGGTGAATCTTCGGATGACGCGATTGGAGCGGCAGGAAACCCATCGGGCATCCGGTTCGAGGGGCAACTCGCGGAAGAAGAGATGCGGAAACTATTGAGCCGCGCCGCCATCTACATTGCGCCCTCAAAGTATGAGCCGTTCGGACTGGCGCCGCTGGAGGCGGCTCTCTCCCGATGCGCCATTGTGGCGAATGATATCGCAAGCTTCCACGAGATATGGGGTGAAGCGGCGTTGTATTTTCGTAGGGATGACCAGGAGTCACTGGTTGAAGCCCTCACCCAGTTGCAGGATAACCCTCGTCTTCGTCTTGACTATGCCAATCGCGCCTATGAGCGCGCCCTTGAGCGCTACACCGCGGATCAGATGGTGGATGAGTATGTGCAGCTTTATTCGGCTCTACTGGAGCGTCGAGCGTCGGCCGCATGAAACAAGCCCTGCGCATATGCATCTTCGCACACTCCTGGATCAGCGACTGGAATCACGGCAACGCGCATTTTCTTCGCGGTCTGGCACGCGAACTGGTTCGGATGGGGCACCAGGTTCGCTGCTATGAAGAGGCCGGTTCATGGTCGTTGAACAATTTAATGCAAGAGGGCGAAGCCGGAGTCAGCGCGATTGATGGTTTTCGCACAACCTACCCCGAGCTTGACGTCCGCTTCTACCGGCCCGACGCAAGTTTGACATCTTTCCTCGATCACGAACTGGCCGATGCAGATCTCGTCATGATCCATGAGTGGAATGAGCCGGATGTCGTTAACGAAATACTGGCACGCAAGAAGCGCCTCGGATTTCGCGCGCTCTTCCATGACACGCATCATCGCGCGTACAGCAACGCCAGCCAGATACTGCGCTTTCCTCTTCATCTCTTCGATGGGGTGCTCGCCTTTGGCGAAGCAATCCGCAGAATCTATGTGGATGGATTTGGCGTTCGGCGCGTGTGGACCTTTCATGAAGCAGCCGACATCAGTGTGTTTCATCCGATGGAGCGCGCCAAGCAAAACGACATCGTGTGGATTGGCAACTGGGGCGATGAGGAGCGTACGCAGGAATTGATGGAATTTCTGATTGCGCCTGCCGCTCGACTCACTGCCGCACAGAAACGTGTTGTTGTGCATGGGGTCCGGTATCCGGAAGAGGCGCAGAGCACGTTGCAGCACTCGGGGATTGAGTACCGTGGCTACCTTCCGAATCTTGCCGCACCGGAGGTCTATGCGCGGAGCCGCCTGGCTCTGCATGTGCCGCGCCGTCAGTATGCCAACGGATTGAGCGGCGTGCCTACGATTCGTGTCTTTGAGGTTCTTGCCTGTGGTATCCCGCTGGTATGCGCGCCATGGATGGATACGGAAGGCCTCTTCCGTCCGGATCAGGATTATGCGCTGGCGCGAAACGGCGATGAGATGCAGTCGCTGCTCGGGGAACTACTGCAAAGTGAATCAGCTCGCCGGCAAATAGCTTCCAGTGGGCTGGAAACGATTCAGCAGCATCATACCTGCAGGCACCGGGCCGAGCAATTAATGGAGATCTGCGGAGAGATCACGCAATGAGAATGTTCGTATTTGGGTCGAGCATCACGTCGAGTTATTGGAATGGGGCTGCGACTTACTATCGAGGCATTTACAAAAGTCTTGCCGCGCTGGGACACGAGGTCACCTTCGCCGAGCCGGATATCTACAACCGTCAGCAGAATCGCGATCTCAGTGAAGTCGAATACGCCGAGGTCATTGTTTACCAGACGCCGCGCGACATTGACAAACTGATTGGTTATGCCTGCACGGCGGATCTGGTGATTAAACACAGCGGAGTCGGCGGAGACGACGATCTGCTGGAACGCCGCGTTTTGGATTGCCGTTCATCGCGTACCAACGTTGCATTCTGGGATGTGGATGCGCCGGCGACCTTGCAGCGAGTGGAAGGTGATCCCTTGGACCCTTTTCGCGACTGCGTTCCTCAATACGATTTTGTCTTTACCTACGGTGGTGGGGCGGAAGTCGTGCGACGCTATCGTGCGCTGGGAGCTCGCAATTGTTATCCGATCTATAACGCGCTTGACCCGGACACGCATCATCCCGAGCCACCCGATCCAACACTGGGCTGCGATCTCGTGTTCGTTGGCAATCGCCTGCCTGATCGCGAGCGTCGAGTGGAACAGTTTTTCCTTCGCGCAGCCGAACTTGCACCGGAGATGAGCTTCATTCTTGGCGGTGAGGGCTGGGGCGGCAAGACCATACCGGCAAATGTCCGGTGGATCGGCCACGTCGGAACCAACGCGCACAATCGCATGAACACCTCAGCGCGGATGGTGCTGAACATCAATCGCGACTCGATGGCTGATGTCGGATTCTCGCCGCCCACGCGTGTTTTTGAAGCGGCCGGTGCGGGTTCATGCCTTATTACGGATAAGTGGCAAGGGATCGAGATGTTCTTCGATCCGGGGCGGGAAATCCTGGTAGCGGAATGCGCCGAGGAGATCGTTGCCTATCTGCGCGGCAAGTCTGCTGCGGATGCCGGTGCAATCGGCAGTGCGATGAGGATGCGCGCACTTAGCGAACACACCTACGCGCAGCGTGCCTACCAACTGGAAAAGATTCTATGCGCAGCCAGCTTGGAACATCATGCGAGCCCCGTACATTCGGCCATGCTTCAAAATGCAGGGCGAAGGGCCTGAGTGCGGAAAGGTAAGGGACCGAATTGAAAATTGTCATCTTCGGCCTATCCATCACGTCTTCATGGGGGAATGGCCACGCGACCACGTATCGCGCGCTGGCTCGCGCGTTGCACGCGCGCGGACATCGAGTTGTGTTTTTCGAGAAGAACGTGGAGTGGTACGCCTCCAATCGGGATTTGCCGGAGCCTGGATTCTGCGATCTGAAACTCTACGCGGCTTGGGCGGAAGTTCTTCCGGTGGTGCGGCGCGAACTTGCCTCCGCGGATGTAGCGATGGTTGGATCGTATTTTCCGGATGGCATTGCGGCGATGGAGGAGATGCTCGATTCAAAGGCTCCCGTCCGCACGTTTTACGACATTGACACTCCGATCACGGTTGCCAGTTTGCGCGAGCGTGGTTCGACGGATTACCTGCGCGTTGATCAGCTCCCCGCGTTGGATGTGTACTTCAGCTTCACCGGCGGCCCCATCCTCGCGGAACTCGAACATCGCTTCGGCGTTCGCCGTGCCGCGCCACTCTATTGCAGCTTCGATCCCGAACGCTATCGCATGTATCCGCGATCAGTGCGGTTTCAGTGCGCGATGAGCTACATGGGAACATACGCTCCTGACCGGCAGCCGAAGCTTGAGCACTTCCTATTTGGGACTGCCAACCTGTTGCCGGAGGAGCAGTTCATTGTGGCCGGACCACAATATCCTCAAAGCGTTCGGTGGCCGCAAAATGTTCGCCGTATCATTCACCTCAATCCCCGCTGGCATCCTCACCTCTACTCATCTTCGCGGCTGACGCTCAACGTGACGCGGCGTGACATGGTAATGGCGGGGTACTCGCCGTCGGTGCGTCTGTTTGAGGCGGCAGCTTGCGGAGCCGCAATCGTGAGCGATAACTGGCCAGGCCTGGATTCATTCTTTGAGCCAGGGCGCGAGATCCTGCTGCCGGTCAGCGCGGGAGAGATCGTCAGCTATCTCCGCGAATTGCATGAGGGTGAGCTGCGCGCCATCGGCCTCGCCGCGCAGGCCCGTGTGATGGCGGCACACACCAGTGCGCAACGGGCCGCGGAGTTTGAGGGCGAAGTAGAGCTTGCGCTACGCGGCGGACGGCTTCCACTGGTCAACTCCGAGGTTCTTCGTTGAACTTGCGGCGCATCATTCCAAAGCTGCCGCGATAACCTGCGAGTCTCCCGGCAGCATCCCAACATAGTAGTGCGAGTTTCATTGCAACTTTTTCCTTCAACCTGCTCGCAGGAGTACCAATGCGTATCGCTTTGATTGCTTCCCCGTTCATAAGTGTTCCGCCGAAAAAATACGGCGGCACGGAACTGTTCATAGCCCAACTGGCGGAGGAACTCACCCGGATGGGCATCGACGTAGTGGTGTACGCGAACGGGGAAAGCACGGTCAACGCGGAGGTGCGGTCGCTCTATGCCGGAGACGACTGGCCCATCGATGGGGAGATGTATTCCAACCTGAAAGATCTGAATCATACTGCGTGGGCGGTGAATGACTGCCTGCATAGCGCGGATGTGATTCATTTGAATAATGCTCCAGGCCTTGCATTGTCGCGTATGCCCGGGCCGCGGTGGGTTTGCACGGTGCATCATCCGCACCTGCCCGTGTTATCTGAGTTCTATGCCGGTTTTCAGAACGTGGAGTTCGTCAGTATCAGCCATTTTCAACAGCAGCAGGAGCATCTCAAGCGCGTTCGCACGATTCATCACGGTATTGACCTTGCCCTATACCGTCTCCAGACGAAGAAGGCCGAGTACCTAAGTATCCTGGGCCGTATTGCACCAGCAAAAGGATTTCATAGCGCAATCGAGATTGCGAAGCGCAGCGGTATTCCTCTCAAGATTGCCGGCGAAGTGCAACCGATGTTTCGTGAATACTTTGAGGCTCGCATCAAGCCTCATATCGATGGGAAGTTTATCGAGTATGTTGGCGAGGCTGATCTTGCGCTTAAGAACGAACTTCTCGGAAACTCCATGGCCATGCTGTTTCCCATCGAATGGGACGAACCGTTTGGCTTGGTGATGGTGGAAGCAATGGCGACCGGGACTCCGGTGATCGCGTTTCCCGGCGGCTCAGTACCGGAGATTGTGCAGGATGGGGTAAGCGGCTTCGTATGTTCAGGCGTGGAAGATGCTGTCGCCCGCGTGCGTGAGGTGCAGAGGTTCAAACCGGGCGAGATCCGGGCCTACGCCCAGCAGCATTTCTCCGTGGAGCGCATGGTGCAGGACTACCTCTCTCTCTATAGGGAGACGAATCAGGAAATATCGCTTTGCGAAGGCGGCACGGTGAGGAGACAGGCTGCGGCATGAGTACGACTGGCATGCTCCATATCGGACTCCTTGTCCCCATGGAGTCTCCTCACATCGAGCCGCGTCTGGCCCACCAGACGCAGGAGCCTCGCAAGGTCAACAATCTAACGCTGATCGATGGCAAGACCTTTCTGGCCACCAACGTTGCAGGAGATATCGTTCCTCCGGGTGCGCCCGATGTTGGATTTTTTCATGAAGACACCCGATTCCTCTCGCATCTGGAATTCAAACTCGATGGTCAGCGTTCGGTCGTTTTGTCGAGCAGCACGGAGAAGACATTCGTCTCGCAGATTGAACTCACTACCGGCAATATTACGCTGCGCGATTCTTTTGATCTTCCCGAGAACACGATTCATATCCGGCGCGAGCAGTTGCTCGCCTCAGACATTCTGTTTGACCGTTATACCTTCGAGAACTTCAATCGCTGTGCGGTGAACTTCACGGTCGAGATTTCCTGCGATGCCGATTTCGTGGATGTTTTTCAAGTACGGGGAGTGGCGCGCGCAGCGCATGGCCAGTATTTTCAGCCGCTCATCGAAGAGGATGGGCTGATCTTCAGCTATCGTGGCCTCGACGGCATTCTCCGCCAAACCATCATTCGCATGAACCCCTCGCCCATGGATATCAAAGGCTCGACTGCGCGATGGAAACTATGCCTGGAGCCCCTGCGGAAGACCGCGCTGGAGATTACGGTAACTCCCTGCGTGGAGCACAAGGAAAGCCGCGCCACGCACTATAACTACGATTCGCAGCTGGAGGCGCGCCGCGCCGCATTCCATGAATTCGATTCCGAGTCGACTTGCTTTACGAGTTCTAATTCAGTGTTTGATAGCCTGCTCCGCAGCGCCATGGGAGATTTTCACGCGCTGCGCATTCCGTTTGGCGATGAGCATGTGATCGCGGCGGGCATTCCCTGGTTCGCCACCATCTTCGGAAGAGATTCGATCATTGCCGCGTACCAGACGCTCTCGCTGAATCCCGAACTCGCCAAGGACACACTGCGCGTCCTGGCCCGCTACCAGGCCAGCGAGGTGGACGACTGGCGCGACGCGCAGCCCGGAAAAATTCTGCATGAGTCGCGCGAAGGTGAGATGACGCGGTGTGGTGAAATGCCCTTCGGGCCCTACTATGGCTCAGTGGATGCGACCCCGCTCTGGCTCATCCTCTTGAGTGAAACATTCAACTGGACCGCCGATGAAGCGCTGGCGCGCGAGATGCTTCCGCACGCCTGCCGCGCACTCGATTGGATTGATCATTACGGCGATATTGACGGGGATGGATTCGTCGAGTACCTCCGCCGGTCGCCACGCGGACTTGTCAACCAAGGCTGGAAGGACTCGTGGGATGCAAATGTTCACCGCGATGGTCGCGTTGCCAACCCGCCCATCGCGCTCTGCGAGGTGCAGGGCTACGTGTATGACGCCAAGTACCGGATGTCTTCGCTGCTGAGAATGTTTGGGGATGGCGAACGCGCCGAGAAATGCCGCAGGGATGCCAATGAACTGGCGCGCCGCTTTGAAAAGTCCTTCTGGAATGCGGAGCGCGGTTTCTATGCCATGGCGCTGGACTCTGACAAAAAGCCGCTCGATGTCATCGCGTCGAATCCGGGCCATCTTCTCTGGAGCCGCATTATCAACCGCGAGCGCGCCCGCGTGGTTACCCAGCGCATGATGCAGGATGACATGTTCAGCGGCTGGGGATGGCGTACTATGTCGCAGCAGGAGCAGGTGTTCAATCCGCTCAGCTATCATCGCGGCTCCGTCTGGCCGCACGACAATTCATTGATCGCGCACGGGATGTCTTTGAACGAATTTCGCGAGCCCGCGCTCCGTGTCCTGACCTCGCTATTTCAGACCGCCATGGAGTTTCGTGACTATCGTCTACCCGAACTGTTCTGCGGATTGCAGCGGCGTCCTTTCGATGAACCGGTGCATTATCCCGTATCTTGCTCACCGCAAGCGTGGGCCTCAGGAGCGCTCTTTCTGATACTCTCATCGGTTCTGGGTATCCGCCCTTCGGCGCACAGGAGGGAACTGAATATCATCAATCCTCAGTTGCCCGAGTGGTTGGGCTATCTGCACATCCGCAACCTGAAGATTGGAAATTCGCGGGTGGGACTCGATTTCACTCGCCGCGATCATCGCACTTTCTGTAACGTCGTCGATGTCTCAGGAGATAAACTCCTTGTCAACGTAGCATTCCGGCACTGAGGTATGTGCGGAAATCAAGCCCGCTCTTGTTTGGAGGAAGAATGTCAAAAGTAAAAATCACCGTTCGTCCCAATGGCCCGTTTCGCGTGGAAGATCCAGATGGAGTGATCGAACTGGTCGATCCCGCCGGGACCCCATACGATCTAACAGGTAAACCCACCTTTGCGTTATGCCGCTGCGGAGCCAGCGTCAATAAACCGTTCTGTGACGGCACGCATTCAAAGATTGGCTTCCAGGCCGCGGAAGCGGCGGTACATGCCGAAGAAAAGAAATAGATCGCAGTGTAGATTCCCGAACCGTGCACTGGCTTCAGTGTACGGTTTTTGTTTTACGGCTCATGTAATCCATCAGCAGATACTGGCCCAGTGTATAAGGCGTAGTGAAGTACGCCTTGCCACGGCACATCTCCGTTACCTTCTGTACAAACTGCACAAGTCCGCGGTCTGAGGCGAGCATGAATGTATTGATCATTACTCCGGCGCGCTTGCACTTCGCAACTTCCTCAAGGGTCTGGCTCACCACCATCGGGTCCAATCCAAATGCGTTCTTGTAGATTCTTCCATCGGGCAGCGTGACGGCCGATGGCTTGCCGTCGGTGATCATGATGATCTGTTTCATGTCCTTTCGCTGGCGTTGCAAAATTCGCTGCGCCAGGCGAAGTCCCTCGCGCGTGTTCGTGTAATAGGGGCCCACGCGAACCCTCGCCAGCTGCGACAGCGGCAACTCTTCGGCGGAGTCATGAAAGAGCACGAGTGAAAGAGTGTCCCCGGGATACTGGGTGCGAATCAGTTGCGACAGCGCCATGGCGACCTTCTTTGCAGGTGTAAAGCGATCCTCGCCGTAAAGAATCATGGAGTGCGAGCAGTCGAGCATGAGAACAGTGGCGCATGAAGATTGATACTCACACTGGTGCACGTGCAGGTCGCTGTACTCGATTGCAAGCGGAAGGCTAAGCCCCTCGCGCCGAATTGCCGATGAGAGCGTCGCGTTGATGTCGAGGTTCATGGTGTCACCGAACTCGTAGAGCTTGCTCGAACCGCTCGTCTCAATCCCCGTTGCGGTGTCGCGAGTGTCGTGACGGCCAAAGCTGGAGCGCCCCAGCGAGCCGAGCAGGTCGCGCAGCGTGCGGTAGCCGAGGAAATCCAAACCTTTGTCCGTGACCTCGAATCTTGTCGATCTCTCCCGCGATTGGTCCTGTCCTACACTGCCGGCGGTAGTTGACGTACGGGTGGGATCGTGCGGAGGAGCGATGGTCACAAAGCCCTCCTGCTGCATCCTCCCGATCACGTCGTCGATGAGTTCCTCCATCTGGCCGTCTCTTTGCAGTTGCTGCATCTGCTCGCGCATCTCTTCGTCAAACAACTCGGAGTTTAAGAGTGCCTCGCGAATGGCTTCGCGTAGTGCGTCCAGTTCGTCGCCGCCGTTACTGGGGCGATAGTATCGTCCCAGTTCGTTCTCAAATCCGCTCTCAAGCAAGAAGTCGGAGAGCGCGTCCATCAGATCGTCGAGGCTCACGTCTTCGGCGAGGTTCGGGATGTACTTGCTGTACTTGACGCGCTTCATTGGGTTGCTCCGGTTGGCCGCTTAGTTGAAGGGGCGGCGATTCTTTTTGCGTTGCTCCCAATCGGCTTCAAACTCCTGCCGGTGCTCATCGCGTTCAGCGCCCTTCGGTTGGCGCTCGCCGGAGGTAAAGACTCGATCCTCGGTCCTTCCAATGCGCTTATGCGCGTGCAGTCCTTCGAGAATGAATTCGGCGGCAGAGACGACTGACTCTGGTGGCTCGCCTTCGCCGACGCCCACCTTCTCCGTTTTCTCCAGCAGGCCTTGTATCTTCTCCAGGCTTTTCAATCCATCATGCGTCCTGGTGTTGTCGGTTAGAGTCACCTGACCGCCCAGTTCAAACCATTGCACCACCTGCTTCAATTCGTTCGCTCCGAAATAGCGGTCGAAGGTTTTTGCAACAGAGGCCAGGATGACCTCGCGCGCGACGGTGTCGGCTCCCTTCATTTCGCCTTCGTATTCCAGTTCCAGTTTGCCGGTGATGGAGGGCATGGCCGCGTAGATGTCGGAGATGCGTGGCACCGCAAGGCTGGAGCCCTCGAGCACTGCGCGCCGCTCGGCGTTTGAGATCACATTTTCCAGAACGCTGATCGGCAACCGCTGGCTGACGCCGCTGCGCCTGTCCACACGTTTGTCATCGCGCGCGATGAAGGCGATCTGCTCCGCCGTTTCGCGAATGTAGGCAGGCACGATCAAGTCAGGCCCCTCACGCTCACACCACGCTTCCTGCGCGGTGATGGCCATGGCCTCTTCGACCGTGGCTGGATAATGCGTGCGAATCTCGCTCCCGATGCGATCCTTGAGAGGCGTCACAATCTTTCCGCGCGCGGTGTAGTCCTCGGGATTGGCGCTGAATACGAGGGCAACATCGAGCGGAAGGCGTACCGGGAAGCCCTTAATCTGCACGTCTCCCTCCTGCATGATGTTGAACAGTCCGACCTGAATTTTGCCCGCAAGATCGGGCAGTTCGTTTACGGCGAAGATGCCCCGGTTGGCGCGCGGCAGCAGTCCGTAGTGAATCACCAGCTCGTTTGCGAGTTCGTGACCGCCGCGCGCCGCCTTGATGGGATCAATGTCGCCGATGAGATCGGCGATGGTTACATCGGGAGTGGCAAGTTTTTCAACATAGCGTTCCTCGCGCTTCATCCATGCGATGGGAGTGCGGTCGCCATCACGCGCAAGCAACTCTTTACAGCGGCGGCAGAGAGGTGCGTACGGATTGTCGCGAATCTCGCAGCCGGCAATGTAAGGCGCTTGTTCATCCAGCAATCCAGTGAGCGCCCGCAGAATACGGCTCTTTGCCTGTCCGCGCAGGCCAAGCAGAATAAAATTGTGGCGCGATAACACGGCGTTCACCAACTGTGGAATCACGGTGTCGTCGTAGCCGACGATTCCGGCAAAGACCTGCCCGGGAGCTTTCAGGCGTGTGAGAAGGTTTTCGCGCAGCTCGTCTTTCACGCCACGGCGCAATGTTCGTTGCTCGCTGTACTGGCTGTTGCGAAGCTCACTCAAGGTACGAGGAATGGACATTACAGCCTCCCGAATTCTCTGCCAGAGCCGCTCTGGATTTGCGCGCTGAGGTCTCGCGGCATTGTCATAAGGATGCAGATTGGACGCAAACGACGGCCCAGATGTTGTGTGCTTATCTTCACCGCGACATACGTTGGCTTGACATTTGCGCTACATGCCAATAAAAGTGCGGCATGAGCATTCCAGGAAAAGTCGTCGTAGTTACCGGTGCATCGATGGGGATCGGAGAAGCGATTACGCATCGTTTTCTCCGCGAAGGCGCGTCGGTGGTACTTGCCTCTCGCGACCTTGCCAGGGTTGAGGCAGCCCGCCAACGGGCAGCGGCACCAGAACGCACTCTTGCCGCCGCCTGTGACATTACCGTGCGCGCTCAGATTGAAGCACTTCTCGCTGCAACTATGGAGCGCTTTGGGCGTGTCGATATATGGGTGAACAATGCAGGCTTTGGCCTCGTGGACTCAGTCGAGCGTATGGACATGGCGGCCTGCCGCCGTATGTTCGACACAAACTTGTTTGGAGCCATCGAATGCATGCAGATCGTTTCGCCCATACTGAAGCAGCAGCGTTCCGGGGCGATCATCAATGTCTCCAGCATGGCTGGACTCGTGAGCGTGCCTTACATGTCCGCCTACGGCGCGACGAAGCACGCGCTCAATTGCGTCTCGCACGCGGCGCGGCTGGAATTTGCGCCCTACGGAGTTCATGTCAACACGGTTTGTCCTGGATATGTAAAGACTGAGTTCAACGCGCGTTCGGTATGGGGAAGCGAGAGTCTGCGAATTGCCGGAGGTGCAAAGCGAGGAGTGACCGCAGCGCGGGTGGCTGATGCGGTCTGGAAGGCTTACCGTGCCAACCGCCGCCAGGTCGTGGTGCCGTGGAATAACAGCTTGCTGGTTAGCTTTTATCGTCTGCTGCCGGGTGTCTTCAACTGGGGAATGATGAAGATGCTGCGCCGAATGGAGCGCAAAGAAACTCGCTAAGCTTCCAACTCTTCCAGCATTGTCTGCATTTCGCTCTGCGCATGGCGATTTCCAACCCGCTCGGCGCATGCGATTCCATCGCGCAGCCACTGCACGGCTTCCTCAATCCGCTCGGCCTGCTGCAGCGCCTGGGCTCCCATAAAGAATGCGTTGGCGTAATTCGCGTCAACCTCCAGCAGCGTGCGGAACTCCCGCAGCGCCGCGTCAGTCTCCCCGGTGGACGAGTACTCCATGCCCAGCGCATAGCGGGCAAACGTGTTCCGGGGATACTGTTCCAGGATCAGTTTCAACTGTTCCAATCGCTCAACGGACATAAGCAGAACATACCACAGCCCTTGCAAATTTTCAGGATGTGACGCTCTCGCCAATCGGAGCTTCGCCTGGTGTCTGCCGTGCCATTAGAATAGCTTCTGCAAGGAGGCTGCTCTGTGGCTTGCCCCTACTTCATTCCATCCGCACCGCACCCGCGTGAACTCTGGCCGCATCGCTTCCGCCTGCCGCTGGGAGACGGTTTTTCCGGAATTTGCGGAGCCCGCGTGCAGGAAACTCCCTGCGATGACGAGACCTTGCGCTCGCAATGCAACCTCGGCTATGCGGAGTGCGTGCATCTTCCCGTTGAGCGCGAACTGGATGCCATACGCTTTCATGTACGGAGTGAGAATTCCACGATCCTGCGCGTCCAGTTCGCGTGCGAGCATCAACACCAGCCAGCGTTCGCCGGAGAGTTGCGCTATGATCGATCCTCTAAAATATGGGTGGATCCGCCCGATCCCAGGCTTGTGCATCTGGCGGAGGCGGCGGTTCGCGCCTGGTTTGGGAGACACGGCGATATCGCGCCGCCTGCCCCAGCGAATTCAATTGCGACGCATTCGGCATTGCTGGAGTCCAATATAGGTAAGCCGTAAGCCCGCGATCCTGCGTGCCTGGCGCAATACTGCGAGGAACATGGAGCCAACTGAAAGCCTGAATCCACGCCCGGTCTCGGACTCGATCTCCGAGATGGTGCAACTGGTGTTGCCCAATGACGCCAACCCGCTGGGAGCACTGCTCGGCGGCCGTCTGATGCACTGGATCGATATTGCCGGTGCGCTTGCGGCGCACAGGCACTCGCGCAGCTATGTTGTGACCGCCTCCACGGACCACCTGGATTTCTTGATTCCGGTGCGGGTCGGCGACCTGGTGATTTTCAAGTCTTCTGTGAACCGCGTTTACAGCAGTTCCATGGAGGTCGGGATCAAAGTCTGGGTGGAGAGCTATTTCACCGGCGAACGGCACCATGTCAGCTCGGCTTATCTGACATTTGTTGCGGTTGACCGTCATGGCCGTAAGCTTCCCGTCGCACCGGTAATCCCGGAATCGCCAGAGGAGATTCGGCGCTTCGAGGATGCGGGCCGTCGCCGCGACCTGCGCAGAGCCGAGAAGATGCGCAAGGCCGAGGCCGCCAGCCGAAGCTGACCTGCCCGATCCTAAATGGCCGACCTTCGTCCAGAGATCAACTGGAAGACCAGCGCCACAACCGCCAGCACCAGCAAAATGTGGATAAAGCCGCCCATCGTGTAGCTGCTCACCACTCCAAGCAACCAAAGCACCATCAGCACCACAAATAGTGTCCAAAGCATATTGGGTTCCCTCTGCCCCACTCCTACGACGAACTCGAAGCCGGCACTGCAATATTGGGTGCGCTCGCAGCCCTGGAGGTTGGCGCAAATCGGTAGCTCCTCAACTCGTCCTCGTCTGCGCCGGTTCGCGAGCTTGCTGGCAAACATTTTGCCCTGTGGTCGAAAGCTCCTTGCCTCGCGCTTTCGTAAGGAATACAATCCGCCCGCTTGATACTTTTGCCGTTTTCCGGGCACCCTGCCTCGTCTGCCTTCTGTTGGGACGGCAAGCCTGCCGGAACGGCCAGTACCGCTATCTTCCCAAGATAATTCTGGCAGGACGGGATAACTCTTGTATGGCTATTGGTTTACCGTCCCCCGAATCTTTTCGTATGATAGAGTCATCAAAGTTGAGTACGTTTGACTCAAGGAGTGATTATGGCGAACGAAACGCGCAATCTTGACAGTACCCCCGTCATAAGCGATGTCCGTACGGTGCGAGACCTCCCGGTTCTGCCGGTGCGGGATACGGTGTTGTTCCCTCATGCCGTGCTTCCCCTGACGGTTGGCCGCGAGAGTTCGGTGCAACTTATCAACTCGCTCGGCGAAGACAAGACCATTGTCGTGATCGCCCAGCGCGAGGCGCGTATTGATTCGCCTCAGCCTGTGGATCTCTACCCCATCGGTACGCTGGCCACGGTTCATAAAGTGGTCAAAATGCCCAACCAGAGCCTGTTTGTCTTCGCCGAAGGTCTGGAGCGCGTCTGCGTGCAGGAGTACACCCAGCTTTCTCCTTATATGAAGGCCTCGGTGGCGACGGTCAACGAAGTTGTCCCCGAACTGAATGCCGAGATTGAGGCGCTGCAGCGCAACATCCTGAATCTCTTCCAGCAGATCGTCGCCGGCTCTCCAACGCTTTCCGATGAGCTTTCGACGGTTGCCATGAACATCGAGGAGCCAGGCCGCCTGGTGGACTTTGTCGCCAGCTCGCTGCCGTCGCTCTCCACTCGCGACAAGCAGGATGTGCTGGAGACCTACGACGTTCGCTCGCGGCTGGACAAGATCAACCAGCACCTTGCCAAGGAGCTGGAAGTTCAGCAACTGCGCAACAAGATCCAGAGCGAAGTGCAGGACCGCGTGCAGCAGACGCAGCGTGAGTACTACCTGCGCGAGCAGCTCAAGGCGATTCAGAAGGAGCTCGGCGAGCAGGACGACACCACCCGCGACGTCGAGGAGTTCAAGGAGAAGATCGACCAGAGCGGTATGCCTGAGGACGTGAAAAAAGAGGCGATGAAGGAACTGAACCGTCTCTCGCGCATGTCTCCCATGGCTGCCGATTACTCGGTCACGCGCAACTATCTGGAGTGGCTTGTGGTGCTGCCATGGGCCAAGTCGAGCGGCGCGGAAGTGGACATTACCAAGGCGAAGGTGATCCTCGACGAAGATCACTACGATCTGCAGAAGGTCAAGGACCGCATTCTCGACTATCTCTCTGTCCGCCGCCTGAATCCGAAGATGAAGGGGCCGATCCTTTGCTTCTTTGGGCCTCCGGGTGTCGGCAAGACCTCGCTCGGCAAGTCCATTGCTCGTGCGCTGGGACGCAAGTTCGTCCGTATGTCGCTGGGCGGCGTGCATGACGAGGCTGAGATTCGCGGCCATCGCCGCACCTACATCGGAGCCATGCCAGGACAGATTATCCAGGGCATTCGCCGCGCTGAGACCAACGACCCGGTCTATATGCTCGATGAGATCGACAAGGTCGGGCGCGACTATCGCGGCGATCCCACGGCGGCCCTGCTGGAGGCGCTCGATCCTGAGCAGAACTCCAGCTATCGTGATAACTATCTGGACGTAACGTTTGATTTGTCCAAGGTACTGTTCATCACCACGGCCAATCAGCTCGACACGATTCCTGATCCGCTGCGCGACCGCATGGAGATCATCGACCTGCACGGATACACGGAAGAGGACAAACAGCACATCACGTATCAGTACCTGATCCGCCGCCAGACCGAAGAAAACGGACTGACGCCTGAGCAGATTGAGTTCACCGAGGACTCGGTCAGCTTCCTCATTCGCCACTACACGCGCGAGGCCGGTGTGCGCAGCCTCGAGCGCCAGATCGGAACCATCTGCCGCAAGCAGGCGCGCCGCATCGTCGAGGGCAAGGTTGAAAAGCTCGTCGTCACCCGCGAAGTTATTCAGGAGATGCTCGGCGGCATCAAGGTTCGCGTCGATACCGAGATCGCAGCCCGTACCAAGCACGCTGGAGTTGTGGTGGGCCTGGCCTGGACTCCAACTGGCGGCGACATTCTCTTCATCGAAGCGATGAAGATGAAAGGCAAGGGCGAGTTCCGCATTACCGGACAGATTCTGGAAGTGATGCGCGAATCCATGCAGGCTGCCTTCAGTTGGGTGCGGGCGCACGCCGCGGAACTGAAAATCGACGATGAGGTATTCACCAAGTACGATGTTCACATCCACGTACCGGCCGGAGCGATTCAGAAGGACGGTCCTTCCGCCGGCGTTACGATTGTGACCGCGCTGGTCTCACTGCTGACGGATAAAAAGGTGCGTCCGAAGATGGCGATGACCGGCGAGATCACGCTCAGTGGAAACGTGCTTCCCATCGGCGGAGTCAAGGAGAAGTTTCTTGCGGCCAAGCGCGCCGGGGTTAAGGACATCATCTTCCCGGCGGAAAACCAGCAGAATGTGGAAGAGGATGTGCTTCCCGAGCAGATGGAAGGCGTCACCGTTCATTACGTTGCCAGCATCGAAGAGGTGCTCGCGATCGCGCTGCCGCAGAGTCCTACGGAAGCACGTGAAGACGCCGAAGCCCGCGAACAGGTTCTGGCCGACGCGCCAAAATAACAAGAAAGCCGCAGCTCGTGCGCCCGCAGTTGGGGAGGCGGTTTTTGCCGCCTCCCCGGCTGCGACGCAGATTCTCCCACGAAGGCCAGTCCAACCGGACTGGCCTTTTTACGGTTCTATGCAACAAGTTTGTCATCGAGGGTGCCCGCATAGTAAATAGGGTCAGTCGCTTACTTAAAGTATTCTCCTGCACTTACCACCATGGTCACGCCCAAAGGTCCAAGCACTTGAGTATCAAGGTTGTAAACCATAATTAACTTGAATTGCAGTGTTCCTGTTGCGAAGATTGAGCAATATTCCAGGGTCAGGAGATTCTAGATGGTGCAGCGCGCATTGGTTTTGCTGTGTATTGGACTGACGACAGTATTCATGACGAGTTGTGCGTCAAGTAACGAACTGCTGTCGATTACCGTCTCGCCAACCACGGCGATCCTCGAGGGCTACAACGATACGCAAGCTCTTGTGGTTACGGGGCACTACTCGAACAAGACAAATGTCGACATCACGATAAGGAGTACCTATCAGGTCGGCCAGGCCACCGCTCTCACGAACCCCGACACGCCGAATGGCGCCGTGACCGTGAACAAGTCAGGCATCATCGAGACCAGTAGTACCGTTTGGGCATGCACCTGGGTCGCAACGCCGGTCACCGGGGGCACATACACCTATGGGATCACGTCGCCCTACATCGTGACTGCCACCTATTCCGGCTTTACTGCGACCACGGCTGTTGCCGTTGCCTCGGGGCCGAGCTGTTATGACGGCGTTACCTACAAGCATCCGTAATAGGGCGCTGAAATGTTGAATTGCCGCATGTACGGGATCGAAGGGCGGATTCAACGAGCGTTCCTGTTTGAAGTTTCGTAGAACTCGCGCACACCCTCCCGATCTGGATGTGCGCCATCGGAAAGACCCAGATTGGTTTGTTTGTTGATTGCTGCACTTGAGGCCCGAACATGAAGCTGAAGCTCTGCACCGCGCTGCTCACCGCTGTCACTCTCTTTACCGCCCTGTCACTCTTTGCCCAGAATGCCCCAAACCCGGCTGCGGCCAAGAGCGCTGCCGTCGAGGTCTTTGGCAAGCTTCCATTGAGCTTTGAGCCCTCGGCAGATTCCGCGAGCTTTCTGGCGCGCAGTGGTGGTTACTCGGTCTGGGTGAGCGCTCGCGAGGTCGCGGTCGTGGTCAGCGATGCCAAGGCGGGCAAGAGCCAAACGCTGCACCTCGGCTTCGATCACGCCAACGCGGCCAGCCCGCTGCAGCCTCTTGAGCCGCAGGAGGGCGTGACCAACTATTATCTCGGCGAAGACTCCGCCAAGTGGCGTCTCGGGGTAAGAAATTATGCAAAGGTTCGCGCCCAGGCTGTCTATCCCGGTGTGGACGTTATCTACTACGGCGACCATCGCAGCCTGGAATTCGACTTTGTGGTCGCGCCCAAGGCTGACCCACGCGCCATCGCGCTCTCGTTCTCCGGCATGGAGAAGCTCTATAAGGACGCAACCGGAGACATGGTCGCGGAAGTCAGCGGCCGCCCGGTTCGTCTCGCCAAGCCTTACGCATATCAGCGGATCGACGGTGTTTCCAAGCCCGTTGCTGTGGACTTCGATCTTGCCTCGACCGGCAGCGTCCACCTCCGCGTTGGCGACTATGATCGCAACGCCGAACTCATCATTGATCCCGTCGTTTCGTACGCCACTTATCTCGGTGGCGCCGCGAATGATGTGGCTAACGGCATCGCCGTGGATAACGCAGGCAATGCATATGTCACCGGAGAGACGTGTTCTTCAGTCTTTCCGATAGGAGCAGGCGCCACAAACCTTGTGGGAAGCTGCGACGCCTTCGTAACCAAATACAATGCCGCCGGCACCGCCTACGCCGCGACCACAACGATCATCGGTGGAACCCACCCGAACCCCGGCACGGTCATTGGATACGGGATTGCTCTGGATACCCCGAACCCGAATCACTCGATCCTGCCGAACCAGGTTTATATCACTGGTTTCGCGAACGTTACGGACATTCCCCTCAACGTCAATCACGCCAACGGCCTGAATACTTATCAGGGTGGTGACAGCGATGCGTTCATCATGGTTCTCACCGCCGATACTTTAACTCCAGTGCGGAGCACCTATCTCGGAGGTTCAGGCGCCGACTGGGGACTCGGCATCGCGGTCGACGTGAGCGGAAATGTAATTGTGACGGGCACCACTAGCTCTGACGATTTCCCCGGCTACAATGCGTTTGAGACGAAGATTGAACGTACCGTCGCGTTCGTCACCAAGCTGGACCCCAACTTCGACATTGGCCAGGAGTTTCTCAACGGCGCTTCGGCAATGACTCCCATGGCTACGGGAGGTACGCCCGCCATCTTCTTCTCGGAGTTCTACGCCGGACAACCCGTTGCGCCAGCCCCGACGGGGTCGTGGGCAAAAAATACTTTTTTCCCACTCTACGCCATCATTGAGGACAACGAGTCTCCCGGCAATATTCAGATCGTTACAACCCCCGGAGTAACCGGTCCGGCCATTGGTGGCACCAGCCTTATCGCGTGGAATCCCGCCGTCAACGGCACAACCACCGATGGCACTGTCACCTGGATCAATCTCGGTCCCGCGGGGGTGAGACCCCCAGCAGCCACCACCTATGGTTATGGCGTTGCGCTTGATCCTATCGGAGACGTGTTCGTCGCCGGAGGGACCAATACAGCCAACCTTGCTGACTTTGTCGGACCCTTTGGGCCGTACAGCTATTATGCCGGTACAGGTTCCTGGGTTCTCAAGGTCAGCGGTGTAGACGGGTCGTACAGGTTTGCGACGGCTCTGCAGACGGCTAAAACAGATAGCAGCTCTGCCACCATCGATGCAGCTCGCGCGATTGCCGTGGATACCGCGGGCAGAGCCTACGTGGTGGGAACTGCAAACGGAGCCCTCATCGGAACCAACGGTACGTCCTACAAGCCCAGTGCAAACGGACAGGACGCGTTCCTGGTGAGAATGAATAACTCCGGCGGCTCCATTGACTATGCCACCTACCTGGGAGGCTCAGGGAACGAAGAGGGGCTGGGAGTAGCGGTCGATACCAGCGGAGCAGCTTATGTCACCGGCGACACGTCGTCCGTCGACTTCCCAACAATCAATCCGCTGACCAATCCGAACAGCACGCCAGTTGCGGATGCGCCGATACTTACTCTTTCCGGCGCTCAGGACGCATTCATTGCCAAGTTCACCACGGACGGCTCTGCGCTGATCTTCTCCTCCTACCTCGGTGGCTCAGATACCGACCAGGGCAACGCCATCGCAATTGACACGAACAATCAAGGCAACATGTACGTAGCCGGTTCGACATACTCAGCGGACTTTACGCAACTCGATCCCTCCACTTACACTGCGCCGCAGAATAACTACGCAGGGGGCGGCGACGCTTTTGTCGCGCTGGTTGCGGGCGCTGGTTTGCCCACCGTCACCGTTAGCCCGGGTAGCCTGAGCTTCGGCACTCTGAATGTGGGAACGGCCAGCACCGCCGTGGCCGTCAAGTACTTTAATACCAACCTCATCTCTTCGGTGACCATTGAGTCGATCACTTTTGGGGGCACCGACCCAGGCGACTTTACGCAGGTTTTTCCGGGCATCTCAAGCTCAAGCCCGGGGGATTGCGTGGCTGGCGTTGTCAACGCGGGAGCCTACTGCAACATTTGGGTTGTCTTTACTCCGGGTGCGGGTGGACCTCGCTCGGCCACGCTGACCATCGTGGACGGAACCAGCACTACCGCGCATGTGGTCACTCTTTCCGGCACGGGCGCGGTGCCACAAATCGCACTTGCACCCACGAGCCTCACCTTTCCATCTCAACTCGTCAACACTTCGTCCGCTGCGCAGCCAATCAATCTGGAAGACACCGGCCAAGGTGTGCTTGTAGTTAGCTCGGTCACCCTCTCCGGAACGAATCCCGGTGACTTCAGCACGTCGAACTCATGCAGTTCGGCGCTCACCTCGGGGAGCAGTTGCACCATTTTCGTCATCTTTAAACCCACCACATTGGGGTTGCGCAACGCCACCCTGATCGTGAACGATAATGCTCCTGGCAGCCCACACGCAGTTGCATTGAGCGGGACCGCCACCGCAGTTGCGAACACAATTACGCCTGCCGGCCTGAGCCTGACCTTCGGCCAGCAGTCCTTGAACACAACCAGCGCGACTCAACCCATTACTGTTCAGGACACTGACGCCACCCAGACCCTCGTGATCAGCGGTGTCACCGTCTCGGGCGATTTCAAGATCAGCTCCAACACCTGCACTGGGTCAATCTCTCCTTCCTCATCCTGCACAATTCAGGTTGCCTTCGATCCAACTGTTGTCGGAGCCCGTACCGGTGTCCTCACCATCAGTGGCAATGGCAGTGGCATGCCTGAAACCGTATCGCTCAACGGAACCGGTGTCACCGGAGGCGGAGCCGGATCAATTTCCATCTCCCCCACCAGTCTGGCGTTCAACAGTGTGCAGAAGGGAACGGTCAGCCCCGACCAACCGGTGACGCTCACCAACACTTCCGCAACCTCCGCGCTTACCATCACCAGCATCGCCATTTCAGGCAGCACTGATTTCGCAGTGGACTTAACCTCGGGTTCAGCCACCGCCTGCGGGACGCCTCCATTCACCTTGGCCGCTTCAGCCGGATGCACGATCTACGTCAAATTTGCTCCGACTGCACTGCTCGCTGAGTCGGCCACTCTGGCCGTAACTTCGAGTTCGTCGAGTGGCTCGGTCTCTCTTTCCGGAACCGGAAGCAGCGCTCCCTCGACTACGGCTGACTTCACGCTTACTCCCGATTCGACTGGCGTCTCAGTGGTTCAGGGCAACACTGCCGTCTTCAACATCACCATCGCGCCCTTGAACGGCTTCAACAGCACCATTAACTTCACCTGCGTCGGCCCATCGGGCTCCAGTTGCTCGTTCTCGCCAAACTCGCAGACCATGGATGGCGTCACCGTGCATACCGTGCAGCTATCCGTCGGCACCTCCGGCGGCAATGGCACCTCGGCCAAGGCCGCTCCCCAGGGGATCGGTTCACGCTCCATCTTCTTCGCGCTGCTTCCATTCTCCATGGTGGGGATGCTCCTCATGAATAAGCGTCGCGGCATCTGGCTTGCACTCATCCTCGTCGGGCTGTGCTTGGTAGTGGGAATGGTGGGATGCGGAGCCGGAGCGGGTATCGCCAGCACCAGTTCAGGCAGCCTGTCACCGGGTTCCTATCCGGTGACGGTGACCGCTGCATCCACCGGGACCACGCCGGTGACGCACACGCTGGCCTTGACGGTGAATGTCACCGCTAAGTAACGATTCGTCTCTCAGCAGCACGCTGTAGCCGGTGTGCTGCTGAGACCGTTCTGTTATCGTGCTCTCATGCATCTTCGAGTCCTCTGCTTCGGACGCCTGCGCGAATTGCTCGCTCCGGAAATCCTGATCGAGCTTCCGTACCACGCCACCGTGGCCGTTCTCTGGCAGACGTTGCGCGCGCAGTATCCTGCGCTTGCTCCTTACGACGGAGCCATTGCCATCGCCGTCAATCAGTCTTTTGCCTCGCCCTCTACGCCCCTCGCTGAGGGAGATGAAGTGGCGCTTCTGCCGCCAGTAAGCGGAGGCCTCGGGGAAGTTGTGCTCCCAATTGCCTCTGCCCACGCCCGCCTCCAGCGAGAGCCGATTGACTCCACCCCGCTTCTCGCACAGATCAAGGACGGCGAAGACGGCGCAGTGTGCCTCTTTGACGGGATCGTGCGCAACCACACTCGCAGCCGCCGCACGCTCTATCTCGACTATGATGCCTACCCGGCCATGGCTCTTGCCGAGATGGAGAAGCTTGCGCTCCGGGCGCTATCGAGCTTTCCAGTCCGCGACCTCCGCATCGTTCATCGCATCGGACGCCTCGAAATTGGCGAAACCAGCGTCCTCATCCTGGTCGCCAGCGCCCATCGCGCCGCGGCCTTTGACGCCTGCCGCTGGATCATCGATTCGCTTAAGAAAACCGTGCCTATCTGGAAGAAGGAATTCTTTGCCGACGGAGCGACTTGGGCCGACGGCGACCCGTTTCCTCCCGAGGTAACGATCTGAGCGCCACTTCGCGCGTGTCCGCCATGCCTTCCAAAACTTCCGAATCCCGGCCATCTCACATTCCCTATAATGGCTTTCGCATGATCTCTCGTCTGGCACTCCTGTCTCTCTCGGTGCTTCTGGCCCCGGCGTTCGCACAGAATGCGCCGGTCACTCCCCCGAACCCACCTGACATGTCCAAGGTTCCATGGTCGCCGGTTCGCCGTAATCCGGCGCCAGGGCAGGCGTCTTCGGCCCCCACCATTTCCGTGAACGTCAAGCTGGTGAATGTTTTTGCCAGTGTCGCCGATGGTGAAGGAGCGCCCTACGCAGCCTTGAAGAGGGAGGATTTCCGCATCACGGAGGATGGCGTTGAGCAGAAGCTAGCGGTCTTCGAGCGCGAGTCCGAGTTGCCGCTCTCCATCGTCGTGGCCCTTGATACCAGCATGAGCACTCGCAAGGATCTCCCGCTCGAGATTGCCTCGGCCCGCAAGTTCACCCACGCCATCATCCGCCCGGTGGACGCGATCTCCGTCTACCAGTTCTCCACCTACGTCTCGCAGGCCCTGCCTTTCACCAATGACGAGCGCCGCGTTGACGCCGTCCTCGGCCATCTCCGCACTGGAGCGGCCACCGCTCTCTATGACGCTGTCTTCCTCAGTGCGGAAGCCTTGCAGAAACGCCAGGGCCGCAAGGTCATCGTGCTCATTACCGATGGCGGAGACACCGCCAGTAAGACGGATTACCCGGAAGCTCTGCGCGCCGCCCAGATCTCCGAGGCCCTCATCTATTCCATTATCATGGTGCCCATCGAAGCCGATGCGGGCCGCGATACCGGCGGGGAACACGCCCTCATCCAGCTTTCGCGCGATACCGGAGGCAAGTTCTTTTACGCCACCTCCACTGCCCAGCTCGACGAGGCATTCCGCCAGATCAGCGACGAACTGCGCACCCAATATCTGCTCGCCTATTACCCCATCAGCCGCGTGGGCGCCGAGTTCCGCCGCATCTCCGTCGAACTGACCGCCGAGGCAAAGCAACGCGCCAACCGTGAACTTTTCGTCCGTAACCGCGCTGGCTACTACAACAGCAAAATCGAGTAAGACAGGTCCGCGGCATTCCATCTCCCTGTAATTCGTTCTCTGCTGTTCCCATCTTCAGATAGAATCAGCTCATGCCCTTTCATCCACCCAACAAGAGTAAGACGCCTCCACCGGAGGAGACCTTCGAAGAAGCCGCCTACCTCAAAGCCCTTGGCGAAAAGCAGAAACTCGTCAGCATCAAGCTTCAGGGCGGCGAGATACTCCGCGGTTGGATCGAGTATTACGACCGCAACATGCTGCGCCTCACTCGCGAGGGAGCGCCCAATCTTTTCATCTTCAAGTCCGAGATCATGTACATCGCGGAGGGTGAGATCACCGCTCCCAAGGTTCGCCGCACCAAGGCTGCCAAGCCCGCGCCGGAAGGGCCGCTCACACCCGAATCATCGAGCGCCCAGTAGCATGTACGCGCACGCCGCCTCCGGTTTTCTTCCCCACGCCACGGCGATTGCCACGGAAGCGGGCAAGCTCCTCATGCCTTTCTTTGAGCGTCGCATCGGTTTCGAGTACAAGGGAGACGTCGATCTGGTCACCGAGGCCGACCGCGCCAGCGAGCAGCTCATTGTCTCGCGCCTGCGCGCCGCCTGGCCCAACCATGACATCGTCGGCGAAGAGGGTACGCGTGATACGCATGGCGGCGGCTACCGCTGGTATGTCGATCCGCTCGACGGCACCACGAACTTTGCCCACGGCTATCCGGTTTTCTGCGTCTCCATGGGACTCGAGTTCGAAGGCGAACTCATCTGCGGCATCCTCTACGACCCCACTCGCGACGAACTTTTCTCTGCCGAAAAGGGAAGCGGCGCTACTCTCAACGGCAAGCCGATCCATGTGTCCACCACTACGACGCTGGCCGAATCCATGCTCGGCACGGGCTTTCCCAGTTTCAAGCGCCACAAGAATCCGAACATTCACTTCTACCACCAAATCACTCTGCGCTCGCACGGTATCCGCCGCGCCGGCTCCGCCGCCCTCGACCTCGCCAACGTCGCCGCGGGCCGCTATGACGGCTATTGGGAGTTCAACCTCAACCCCTGGGACACCTCCGCTGGCGTTCTCCTCGTGCAGGAAGCCGGAGGCACTGTCACACGCTTTGACGGCACGCCCTTCCGCATTGACAGCCGCGAGACCCTAGCCTCGAACTCCATCATCCATCAGGAACTGATTGAGAACTTCCGGGAGATCTTCGCCGGACGCGGTCTCGAAGAGCTGCCTTCCCTCGCCGATTATCTCGCCCAGCGCAAGTAGGGTGAAACTCTCAGCTCCGCTCAGCCATTTCTGCCGCTCTTTTGCTACAATCATGGGTTCGCAGGTGGTTTGTTACTACTAAAGGAAGAGGATCTCCAAAAAGTTATGGCTTACGTGATCGCAGAACCGTGTATCGGAACCAAGGACACAGCTTGTGTGGATGCATGTCCGGTGGATTGTATTCACCCCAAGAAGGACGAAGCCTCGCACGCTGCCGAGGAGATGCTCTACATCGATCCAGTCGAGTGCATTGACTGTGGCGCTTGCGTCCCGGTCTGCCCCGTCTCGGCGATCTTCGCCGTGGACGATCTGCCCGAAAAGTGGAAGAGCTATACCGAGCGTAACGCCAAGTATTTTGGCCGCTAGCCGGCCATTGTCGCCGTAGCGGCTCGCGCTTGCGCGGCTGGTCCGGCGAATCATCCCCCATCTTGCAGTCTGTAAAGGCGCGCCCACTTTCGGGGGTGCGCCTTTGCTTTTCTGCGTGCACCCGCAGCTCCTTACCCGCCCGCGCTGCCAACCAGAGCTCCTCGATGTGCATCTCTCCCCTCATCGGTCTCCGGTCGGCTGGCGAATCCTATGTCGCACCTGCCCTATCGTCTTACCCCGCCGCTCCAGCCGCTCCCCACCCAGGAGCCGCACCGCCGCATCTCGGCCTTTGTGCGCGGAGTGGTGGCCGGAGCCGCCGATCTCGATCCCGCGGCCGTGCTCACGGCAACCGTCGCCGGAGCCACCTTCGGATACAGTGTTGGCTGGGTCGTGCTGCTCTCCGTCCCCGTGCTGTGGAGCGTCTTCTCGGTCTCGGCCCGCATCGGCCGCGACTCCCGCAAGGGTCTTGTCGAGTTGGTTCGCGAGCAGTATGGCCGCAACGCCGCCCTCGCTCTCGCCCTCGGAGTCTTCGTCGTCAACTTTGCAATGATCATTGGAGATCTCGTCGCCGTCAGCGATGCACTCTCGATCGTCACCAATCAGTGGCGCGCTTTTTTCCTCGTGCCGCTGGCCTTTCTCGTCTGGTACATGCTCATCGTCGGCAACGCCCGCAAGAGCATGGAGCGCCTCGGCCTGCTGTCGCTCTTCCTCATCGCCTACGTGGTGGCTGCCTGCTATACCGTTCATTCCCCGGCAGCGCTGGCCCGCGGAATCCTTCTGCCGCACTTTGAGGCCACCTCGGCGTATTCCATGGCCGTCATTGCCGTCTTCGGCTCACTGCTCACCCCGGATGTCATTGTCTGGCAGACTAGTTCCAAGCGCGAAATCCCTCGCGGTGCCGATCATTCGCATGACACTGAAACTCACGCGGGAACTTTTGTTGCCACCCTCGTCTCGCTCTCCGCCATTGTCGTTGCCGCCAGCTTCCACGTCTCCGATCCCTCACTGATGACCACGCGCTCGGCCTCGCAATCCCTGGCTTTTCTTGGCTCCGCCGGGCCGCTGCTCTTCGCTCTCGGAATCCTCGGCTCCGGCATGGTCGCTCTTCCTCTGCTTGCCGCCTCGCTCTCCTTCAGCATCTCGGAAGCCGTGGGCTGGGACTCCGGCCTCAACAAGGAGCCATGGGAGGCACGCTACTTCTACATCGTCATCTCCACCATTCTGCTCGTCTCCGTTATCATCTCCCTCTTCGGAGTCAACGTCGTGCGCCTGCTGTACTGGTCGCAGGTTGGAGCCGGAGCGCTGGTGGTGCCGATTCTCGGCTTCCTTCTGCTACTCGGGCGCAATCGCCGCGTCGTCCACTCGTTCAATCGTCCGCTCGATGAACTCTGCCTCTCCTTCGCTGTCCTCGCCATGCTCGTTGCCAACGTGCTCTTCGTCTGGACCGAGTGGATTGCTCCGCACCTCTGATCGCGCCGTACACACGAAAGCCGGTTGAACACCTCATCTCCGCGTGGTAACTTAATCCGTTTGAAGTTTCCGTGGAATACTCCGCGGCCACCGATTTTGTGGGGTTCCTCGCTGCCCCGTGTACCTGATTTCATAACGGGGACGTAGCAATGTTTCCGCAAGTATTTTCTTAAGGAGATTCAACTATGCCTCTGGTTTCGATGCGGCAGTTGCTCGATGAGGCCGCCAAGGGCGGTTACGGCGTTGGCGCCTTCAACGTAAACAACATGGAACAGATCCAGTCCATCATGGAGGCCGCGCGCGAGACCAAGTCGCCGGTCATCATTCAGGCCTCGCGTGGCGCACGCGCCTATTCGCAGGATCTCTTCCTCTATCACCTGATGCTGGCCGCCTCCGAACTCTATCCGGAGATTCCGCTGGTTATGCACCTGGACCACGGCAACAGTTTTGAGACCTGCAAATCCGCCATCGACCTCGGTTTCACTTCGGTCATGATGGACGGTTCACTGAAGGAAGACGGTAAAACTCCCACCACCTTTGACGAGAACGTCGCAGTCACCCGCGCTGTCGTCGAAGCCGCCCACGCCAAGGGCGTCACCGTCGAAGGTGAAATCGGTGTGCTTGGCGGCATTGAAGATGGACACGGCGCAGGCGGCAGCGGCCTCGAACACGTTACCGACCCGGCCCAGGCCGTGGAGTTCGTCGCAAAGACCGGCGTTGACGCCCTGGCCATCGCCATCGGCACCAGCCACGGAGCCTACAAGTTCAGCAGCAAACCAGACGGCTCGGTGCTCAAGATGGATGTCCTCATGGAAATCCACAAGCGCCTGCCCAACGTCCACCTCGTCATGCACGGATCGTCCAGCGTCCCCAAGGACTTGCAGGATGTCATCAACCAGTACGGCGGCAAACTGAAGCCGACGTGGGGAGTGCCGGTCGAAGAGATCCAGCTCGGCATCCGCAACGGCGTCCGCAAGATCAACGTGGACACCGACAACCGCCTCGCCATCACGGGAGCCATCCGCAAGGTTTTCGTCGAGACGCCGGAAAAATTCGATCCGCGCGACTACATGAAGCCCGCCCGCGAAGCCATGAAGAAGGTCGTCGCCCAGCGCATGACCCAATTCGGCCAGGCCGGCCACGCAGGCGACTACGCGCCTATCTCCATCGAAGAAATGAAGAAGCGCTACGCCGCCCAGGCCGTCGCAGCAAAGTAATTTACTGCACGACTACAAACAGGAACTGTAAGAGTGCCCCACATTCGCCTTCTCTTGGCGAACGTGGGGTTTTTGATTTTGTTCTTGTTGTTGATTTTGTTCTTAGAGGCACTTCAGCCAGTAATCGATTTTGAACTTTCGCCATCACGGCTTCTTTTCGTCCGCAGTGCCCCGGTACGATGCCGCAAAATCGAGGAATGCCGGCAGCGACGCATCGAATGCCTCGAAGTTTCTCGCGCTCAGCACCAGAATCAGAGCCCGGTGCGGCTCCTCGATATAAATAATCCGCTCGTGCGCGTTGCTCTTCTCTCCACTCTCAAACGTAAAGACCCTGGCTAGCTTTTTCGCCCGCGCCAAAAACATGGGTTGCTCTTTCTGGACCGTGCCGGCCTTGTACTTGTCTTTGTAGGTAGTGACGTCGTACTGAACGTATGAGTTGAAGTCCCTGTACTCTTCCTTGGGTCCAATCGGCGCAGAACTGATATAGATCCACGCGTTGGCGGTATTTGAGTTTGTTCCATTGCGCAGGAAAAATGCCAGTCCCGGCCCGTTCACACGCGACCATCCCTTCGGTATGGTGATGGGAATTACACCTTCCTTCGTCGGAATCCCATCAGTCTCGCTTGTCTGCGCAGCGCACAGGCCCGAGAAGGCTACCGCGAACATCAGCACAGCAGCCATCCGCCGCAACCCGCCAGACTTCAACTTCAAGATCATGTTCATGCCGAGTCCTCGCAATTCAAGTCGAGTATACAAAAATGAAAACGGCGCGAGCCACAGCCCGCGCCTCGGATATCGTTCGCGTTTATACTCCGTAGATTGGATACCACGGCGAGGCCGCCTTCAGCCCGGCGTTGACGTTCTCAATGTTCTTCACGCCTTCCACCTCCAGCCATTCGCGGAAAGCTGCCAGGCCTTTTTCGGCAAAGATCGGAACGCCGTCGGCCCATGTGGCGCGGCCGCACAGCACGCCGTTGTACTTCACACCGCTCTCGCCTACCACTTCCAGAGTCTCTGAGAACTCGGCGTTGCTCACGCCCGCCGAAAGATAGATGTAAGGCTTCTCCGTCGCCCCGGCAGACTTGCGGAAAAGCTCCTGCGCCTCGGCCTTCGTGTATGCCTTCTCGCCCTTGAAGCTCTTCGTACCTTCCACAAACTTCATATTGATCGGCACCTCCAGCTTCAGCACGTCCACGTTGTACTTCGGCTTGCTGAACTCGCGCATGTAAGCCTGCACAATCTCCGGCTTCTTCTTTGCGTAGGCAAGGCTCTTCTCGTCCAGACCATCTTCGTAGCCAATGATCTCCAGGAAGAAAGGTATGTCGTTGGAGACGCACTCGTCGCCAATGCGCTCTGTCCATGCGTGCTTCAGTTCGTTGATATGGGCCGGGTCTGTAGGCGAGTAGTAGAGAAGAATCTTGATGCAGTCCGCGCCCGCCTGCTTCAGCCGTCGCACGCTCCACAAGTCGAGCAGGTCGGGCAGGCGTCCGGGAGTCTGCTTGTCATAGCCGGTCTTTTCGTAGGCCAGCAGTAGTCCGGCGCGTGGGCTGCGTTTCTCCGCCGCGGGCAGGCCCCACTCGGGGTCCAGCAGAATGGCGCTCGCGTAGCGGGTGAGCACCTCGCTCACCGCGATCTTGAAATCGATGAGATCCTGTTCCGTTGCCTTCGGCCCGAGCGCCTTTTTCAAGGAGCCGCGCTGATCCATCGCCGCGGCGGCAATCACGCCCCGCTCGTTCGACACCGCTTTCAGTCCAGCCAGTTTTCCTGGAGTCAGTTTCACGTTCGTCCTCCTGCACCTTAAGATGCTCGCCGCGTGACGGGCGGCAGCATCGCTATCACTCTATCGCACTCCGGCCTCCATGCGTGGAACTACAGCTTTACTCCAGCAGCGGAGAGAACCTCGCGCTGACGCGCCACCAGTTCGGCGATTCCTTTGCGTGCCAGTACCGTCATCTGCGCCAACTGCTCGTCGCTGAAGGGTTCGTGCTCGGCGGTGGCCTGGATCTCGATGAACTTGTTGGCCCCGGTGAGCACGTAGTTCATGTCCACCTCGGCGCGCGAATCCTCTTCATACGCCAGGTCGAGCATGGGCTCTCCGTCCACAATGCCAACGCTGATGGCGGCGACCGTGTCCTTCAGCGGAAGTTGCTTCAGAGTTCCCGAGGCAACCAGCTTCTGCATCGCCAAGGCCATCGCCACAAAGCCTCCGGTGATGGATGCCGTGCGCGTGCCGCCGTCGGCCTGGATCACATCGCAGTCAATCCACAGCGTGCGCTCGCCGAGCTTCGCCATATCGACGATGGCGCGCATGGAGCGGCCGATCAGGCGCTGAATCTCATGGGTGCGTCCGCCCTGCTTGCCGCGGGCGGCTTCGCGAGCGGTGCGGGTCAGGGTGGCGCGCGGCAGCATTCCGTACTCGCTGGTGATCCAGCCTTTGCCCTGGTTGCGCATCCATCCGGGAACACTGTCCTCGATGGTGGCAGTGCAGATGACCCGCGTGTTTCCTACCTCAATCAGGCATGAGCCTTCGGCGGTGCGAATGAACTCGGGAGTCAGCTTCAACTCGCGCATCTGGTCCAGCGCGCGATTATCAGAACGAAAAATCATCTTTTTCCTTACTTTCAGGAGGAGTCTTTGTTTGTGGCACGGCGGTTCCGCGTGCCCAACCATTCACTACTATGCTAATCGTTGGAAAACGAAAGTTGGCGGAAAAGATAATCGTCGAGGGCAGTGCCGAGCGATTTACCGTTTATGCACTATTCCATTTTCAACGATTCACCAGAAAGGCAATGGCTTCGCCCCTCAAATCCCCCTCAGTGCCCGGCGTCGAGGTCGGCGCGTTCGACGTTTTCGGCGGCGAAGCCGAGGAAGACGGGAGCTTGCTTGTGAAATTTCTCGACCGAGTCGGTGACGAAGAACTTGTAGGAGGGCTCGCCCGCCGCCAGGTTGTGCCCACCCAGAAGAGGCAGTAGCGCGCGCGCGGTGGCTTCGGCGGAATCGACGATTTCGATGCGCTGCGGAACGACGCGCCGCAGCAGGCCGCGCAACAGGGGGTAGTGGGTACAGCCGAGCACCAGTACATCGACATTCATCGATGCAGCGCGCAGGGCCTCAATGGTGTAGATGCGCGCCACCTGCTCGGTCACCGGGCTGTCGATCCATCCCTCCTCCACCAGAGGCACCAGCAGCGGGCAGGCTTTCTCATGCGTGGCAAAGCCGCGCCGGGCCAGGGCGCGCTGGTAGGCGTGGCTGGCGCAGGTGGCTTCGGTGGCAAAGACCAGGGCCTCGCGGCTTTTGGAGACCGCTGCCGCGGCGTCGGCTCCCGGCTCGATGACGCCGATCACGGGAATGGAGACTGCCGATTTCACGTCATAGAGCGCAAGGGCCGAGGCCGTGTTGCAGCCGATGACCAGCAGGTCAACGCCGCGCGCGGCCAGGAAGCGGGCGGCCGCCGAGGTGTAGCGCGCTACGAACTCCTGCGACTTGGTTCCGTAGGGAAGGCGGGCGGTGTCTCCGAAGAAGAGATAGTTGGCGTTCGGCACCAGGCGCGCGATGGCCCGGAGCACCGTAAGTCCGCCGACGCCGGAGTCAAAGACTCCGATGGTAGGACGATGTGAGTTGGCAGTCACCTGAATCAATGTAGCGCAAAAAAGGAAGAGCGCGAAGCCCGGGATTTTCCCCTGTACCCCCACCCCCCTATATTTCCCGCCAAAAATTTGAAAACAAGGTAGTTAATTCCGAAGTTCAACGGTCTCAATACCGGAATCCAACTGGGTTGCGTCTTGCTCCCTAATTTCAGGATAGCAGTTTTGAGGGCCGATCCCCTCGGCGGGAAGAAAACTCTATCTGCTTGTGAATCAGATAGTTAGACGGAAATTGAAAGAAATATCGCTTGACAAGGCAGGAGATGGGGCGATTTCGCGACCGGTTTGGGTGGTTGTTTCGCTTGTCTGCTTCATACATGGGGCAGATTTCGAAGCGCGAATGGCGGAATGGATGATCGGGGATGAAGTTAGCGGGACGTCGAGATGCGGCGAACAGAGAAGCAACGGCAAGAACAAGGGCAAGGTCAAAGACCCCACCCTAGCCAAAGGAAGGCTAGGATGGGGCACCCTGAAGATTGTTTATTCTGCAAAGTGTTCGGTCGGCCACCCGCCTCTACGCCCGCTGGGTGGCGGCGCGCTGGTGGTTGAGGGCAAGCAAGCGCTCCAGCACTTCGGCATCGGTGAGGGCGGCGGACCAGCCGTAGGCGGCGAAGACGGCTTCATCCAGTTTGCGATGCGCGTCTGCCAGCCATGCCGGACGCGCGTTATACAGATTGGTGAGCGTGCGCTTTTTCAAGTCCTCTGCGCTTGCTCCGGGCGGATTCAGCCACGCATCGCGCTTGGCTACCAGTTCGCGGGCGGCCTCTGCGATGGCTTCCACGAGCGGTGAATCCTTCGGCTCACCTCCAGGCGGCCAAGGAAGAGGGAACGTCTCAAAGGTTGAAGTGGGTGTATAGCGCGGGCGATCCTCCAACGCAGTCCCCAGGTGCAAGCCCCAAATCTCGTGGATGCGGGAGTGCAGTACACCAAAGAAGTAGTCATCATCACGGGCGAAGATGTAGAGCTGGTGGTCTGGCAAAACTTGGTGGTTCAGCCATACGAAAAGGCGAAACTTTCCAGTTGCAATTGTGCCGATGTAACGCGTGAGATCCGATGTGGCAACTCTCATTTCAGAGCCCGGTCTTCTGTGAAGCCACCACCGCTCTCTTGGCTTGAGTTCTTTTCCCCTTGCCGTAGCTTCCTCTCGCTCTCGCTCGATTTCTCGAATCATGTACTGGAAGGGCATTTCATATTCTGCGGCTCGTGCCTCTGTCATGCCATGAAAGTCAATGATCCACATTTTTCGCGGTCTGCGAGTAACATCCAATCCGTTTACCCAAGGCTTGAGCACATCAATATTGTTTCGCCCGTTCACGTTCACCGGAGCCCTTAGCATCTGCTGGGCTAGTTCATCGCTAATGTCGAACGGTCCGCCTTTTTCGTCCGCGCGAAAACACAATTCGCAATTCTCGCGGAGCGGATAGGCAGTCGTGGCATCCGCGCCGCCAGTCAGGTCTGCGTTAATTTGTGCTACGGCGCGCCCGTCGAGGATGTGATTAGATTCCTTGCCGTCATCAAATCCAATGATAGATATATGAACTGCCGCCCCATCAAGCGTCCAGTCCTTGTCGCTCCACGCCATGAAGATATCGCCGGACTCTTTGATTCGCTCCAGGACTCGGCGGTTCACGCCCCCGCGAATGCCTTGAGTAGCGAGTAAGCCCACTCTTTTGCACCGGGTATCTGCAATCTGTGAGCGGGCACGTTCAAACCAGTAGCAGACCAAGTCGGCGCCAGGTGGGACGGCAGCGCCGTAGAGCGCGAATACCTCGTCGACATACTTTTCGCCAAGCTCGGCCCTCATCTTGCTGCCACCAAGGAAGGGCGGATTGCCAATGATGTAATCCGCCTCTGGCCATGCGGGTTCCATGGGCGCGCCGTCCGCGCCATGCGTCAAGATGGCATCACGGTGCTGGATGTTATCGAGTTTGCGAAGGATTGGCTCGACGGGCCATCCGATGCCGTTCTGATTGAGCCATTGCAGATAGCCGATCCAGACGACGACGGAGGCAAGCTCCTGGGCGTAGATGTTGGTTTCCAGTCCGTAGAGTTGCGAGGGGTGAACCTGCTTCTCAAGGAATGTGGGAAGGGCGTGCTGTGCGGCAAAGATACGGGCTTCCTGCCAGAGGTCGAGCATCCGGCGGAGGGCGATGTAGAGGAAATTTCCGCTGCCGCAGGCGGGGTCAAGAACGCGGACGGCGGAAAGCGCGGCCACCCAATCGAGCAGGATTTCTTCAAGGTCAGCGCGGAGTTTGGCGTATTCGCGGCCCTTGGCTTTCCCGGCGGCTTCCGCTTTTTCTGTGGCTTCGGCTTTCACGATCTGCCAGCGGCGCTGCAAAGGCTCGATCACCACGGGTTCCACGATGAGCAGAATATCTTCCTTGCTGGTGTAGTGCGCTCCGAGCTGCGAGCGCTTGCCGGGATCGAGGCTGCGCTCGAAGAGGGTTCCGAAGATGGCGGGCTCGACCTGTGACCAATCGAGCGTGGCGGCGGCGTTCAGCACTCCCAAGTCGCGCCAGTCGAGGTCAAAGACTTCATCGTCCATGAAGAGGCCGCCGTTGAAGTAGTGGATGTCGTGCATTCCGAAGGTGCTGCCCTCGGCGGACATGGCGGCGAAGAGCTGTTTGAGCTTGCGAGTGAACTTTGCGGGCGCGCCTTTGTCGGTTTCGATCATGCGGCGGAAGAGATGCTCGGGCAAAAGGCCGATGCTATCCGCGAAGAGGCAGAAGAGAAGGCGCATGAGGAAGTGCGCGGCGCGTTGCGGCTCTACGCTCCGGGCGGCCAGGCTGTTGGCGAGCTTGGCGAACTCGGCCGCTACCTTTTCGGTGACGCGGGCCTGGGCGGCCTCCGGGCGCAACTGGCTGGGATCGTTGAATACCGCCTTGAGCACTTCAAGGGGAGACAAGGCGCATTTCGGAGTAGGCAGGCCCGAGTCCAATTCATCCAGAGTGAAGCTGTAAACCTGTGGGCGGGTGTTGGTGAAGTTCGTATGTATCTCAAAGCGATCCTGGTCGCACGTCACCAGTAGCGGCGGGTTCTCGAGGTCTTCACGGTAGCGCGAGAGCTGCTGATAGGCGGCGTTCAGATCCTTGTGCTTGCCCTTGTACTCCCATGCGAAGAAACCGCGCTTCCAGACATCGGCAAAGCCCTTGCCTCCCTCGGACTTGGTAACACGCTTCTCAAAGGTAAAGCTGTCTCCGGTCTGGTCTGCCGCTGCCGGGTGCGGGTGCTGGAGCACCTCACAGAGATCAATGAAGTGAGATTGCGCGGCGGCGCGCTCGGTAAGCGTGCTGGCTTTCCAGCGCTCAACAAATTCGGGGAGAGATAAGGGCATGAGCGGTTCTGTTTCCCTGAGATTGGGTACTCCGCCAGTATAGACGGCAGGGCTTGGTGCGGGCAGTGCCTTGTGGGGCGCGCAGGTTGCGGGACTGGTGGCGGAAGTGCCTCTGGCGCGGCAGTGGAGATTTGGGCGGCGCTGGGGTTCCTCGCTGCGCTCGGAATGACCCACTCAATGCAAAATGATGAGCGCTCGGAATGACCCACTTGTATAAACGGGCGCAGCAGAAAGGAGCAAAAACCCGACTAAAAAAACAAAATCCCGACCAAAATAATCGCCATTCGCTAACTCATTGCAGCCGAAGAGGGTAATGCAATCCCCGTTGGATGATCTTTGTTGCTTTTTTGAATTTGGCGCATCTATACTCGTATTGGCGACTGAAAAGGTCGGAGATCCACGGAGATTCCTGCTTCCATGCTGAAGCTCACCAAAAAGGCCGATTACGGGTTGATCGCGGTTCGGCACTTGGCCGAGCACGCGGATCTGGGGGCGTGCAGCGCCAAGGATCTGGCGGAGATGTACGGGATTCCGCAGGAGGCGCTGGCGAAGATTTTGCAGCGGCTGGCGCGGAGCAAGCTGCTGATTTCTCAGCAGGGGACGAACGGCGGGTATGTGCTGGCGCGCGATCCTCGGACGATCTCTGCGCTGGAAGTGATTCGGGCGATCGAGGGGCCGCTGTTTATTACAAGCTGCAACTCGTCGGCCAAAGGGTGCAACCAGAGTTCGAAGTGCACGGTGCGGGAACCTTTGCAGAAGGTGAGCCGCACGATTGAAGAGGTGCTCGGCAGGCTGACGGTTTGGGAGTTGCGCGAAAGTTCGGAAGAGGCCGCCCCAATCACGATTGAGGGCGAGTTGGTAAGGATCGAAGTATCTGGAGGAGATTATGGCAAGTAACCCGGCAGTGAAACTACCAATTTATATGGACAACCATGCCACCACGCGGGTCGATCCGCGGGTGCTTGAGGCGATGCTGCCGTACTTCGGCGAGATTTATGGCAACGCCGCCAGCCGCAATCATGAATTCGGCTGGGTTGCAGAGCAGGCCGTGGACAACGCGCGCGAGCAGGTTGCCAAGCTGATTGGCGCCACGGCAAAAGAGATCGTGCTGACCTCCGGGGCGACCGAGAGCAACAATCTTGCGATCAAGGGCGTGGCGGAGATGTATCGCGAGAAAGGCAACCACATCATCACCGAAGTGACCGAGCACAAGTGCGTGCTGGACACCTGCAAGCGGTTGGAGAAGCACGGTTACCGTGTGACGTATCTTCCGGTGCAGAAGGACGGGCTGATCGACCTGAACCAGCTCAAGGACTCGATGACGGACCAGACGATTCTGGTTTCGATCATGGCGGCGAACAACGAGATTGGCATTCTGCAGCCGATCCGCGAGATTGGAAAGCTCTGCCATGAAAAGGGCGTGCTCTTCCACACGGACGCGGTGCAGGCGGCGGGCAAGGTTCCGTTCAACGTGATTGACGACAACATCGATCTGGCTTCGGTGACGGCGCACAAGATTTACGGGCCGAAGGGCGCGGGCGCGCTGTATGTTCGCCGGCGGAATCCGCGGGTGCAACTGGTGGCGCAGATGGACGGAGGCGGACACGAGCGCGGAATGCGCAGCGGCACGCTGAATGTTCCGGGCATCGTGGGACTGGGCAAGGCGTGCGAACTGGCGCGGCTGGAGATGGGCGAAGAGTCCAAGCGGCTGTTTGCCTTGCGCGAGAGCCTGCGCGAGCAGATTACCTCGCAGCTCGACGAGTGCTACATCAACGGCAGCATGGAGCATCGGCTGCCAGGGAGCTTGAACATCAGCTTTGCGTATGTGGAAGGCGAATCGCTGCTGATGGGGATCAACGATATCGCGGTCTCGAGCGGTTCGGCCTGCACTTCGGCAACGCTTGAACCGAGCTACGTGCTGAAGGCTTTGGGCGCGGGCGACGACCTGGCGCACAGTTCGATACGCTTTGGGCTGGGACGCTTTAACACGCAGGCCGAAGTGGATTACGTGGCGGCAAAAATTGTGGACGTGGTTCGGCGTCTGCGCGAACTTTCGCCGCTGTACGAGATGCACAAGGAAGGCGTCGATCTCTCGAAAGTGAAGTGGGCCGCCGAGCCCGCAACGCACTAAACGGCGGCCGCAACCGTCCCACCTTAGCCGCGCAAAAGGCGCGCGCCGAAGGTGGGGCACCCGTAGATTGGATCACAGAGATTTCGCGGTTCCGTGGGGGAATCGCGAATAGCACGAAGGAGAATACAGGGATGGCTTACAGCGATAAGGTACTGGATCATTACACCAATCCGCGCAACGTTGGCACGATGGACAAGAACGCCGATGAAGTGGGCACCGGGTTGGTTGGCGCTCCGGAGTGCGGCGACGTGATGAAACTGCAGATCCGGGTGAATCCGGAGACGAAGATCATCGAGGACGCGAAGTTCAAGACGTTCGGCTGCGGCTCGGCGATTGCATCTTCGTCCCTGGCGACGGAGTGGGTGAAGGGCAAGACGGTGGACGAAGCTCTACAGATCAAGAACACCGATATTGTGAAAGAGCTTTCGCTGCCTCCGGTGAAGATTCATTGCTCGGTGCTGGCAGAAGACGCGATACGCGCCGCCATCTCCGACTGGAAGAAGAAGAACGTATAACAGAAACAACTGAACGACTGGACGGAAACTGAATGACGACAGAGCAATCAGTGGTAGCAACAGGGATCAACATCACGGAGAAGGCACTGGAGCACATTCGGGCAGCGATGCAGAAAGAGGGCATCGCTCCTGAGCTGGGCGGATTACGCCTGGGCGTGCAGGGCGGCGGGTGCTCCGGCCTTTCCTACAACATTCGCTTTGATACGCAGCCGCGCGAGCGCGACCGCATCTTCTCGTACGGCGACATTCGCGTGTTCGTCGATCCGAAATCATTTATCTACCTGAACGGCATGACCGTGGAGTGGGAAGAGACACTGATGCATCGCGGCTTTGTCTTCCAGAACCCGAACGCAAAGAAGAGCTGCGGCTGCGGCAGCAGTTTCTCCTAAGGGAAGGGTTATGAGCGAATCCATCAACACGGAAGTGAAGACGGCGCCTTCGGGCAAGGCGCATCTGCAGGTGATACAGGCGAGGCCGCACCCGCATCGTTGCTGGTCATGCGGTGATATGCGCGCCGAGCACTTCTGCGGCGAGTGCGGACATGTGCAGCCGGCATTGCCGACGGACTTCTTCTCCTTCTTTGGGCTGCCTCGCTTGCTGGAACTGGACGAGGCGGCGCTGGAACATGAGTTCTACGCGCTGAGCCGAAAGCTGCATCCGGATGTGTATTCGCGGGCAACGGCGCGGGAGCAGGCGTGGAGCCTGGAAAAGACCTCACAACTCAACGACGCCTACCGCACGCTGAAAGATCCGATCTCGCGCACGGAATACCTGCTGATGCTGGAAGGCATTCAACTGGAAGAGCAGAGCAAGATTGCGACGGAACAGGCGCGCGCCTTTGGTGTGGAGAAGAAGCAGACGGTTCCGGCGGAGCTGCTGGAAGAAGCGTTTGAACTGAACATGCTATTGGAAGAAGCCAAGATGGGCGGCGTTGACGATGACCTGCGCGGACAGTTGAGTGCGACTCGCGAGGGATTGACGACGCGGCTGAATACGATGCAGGACGAGCTACGCGCTGCCTGGAAGCAGTGGGACAGCGGAGACTCCGAGGCTACGGCGCAGATGGTGGATGTGCTGAACCGCCGCAGTTACCTGCGCAACCTATTGCGCGACATCAATGATGTACTGAGTTAATTTGAACTTATAAAAATGGCAGACGACAGAGTAGTTGGGATCGATCTCGGGACTACAAATTCGCTGGTGGCCTACATGGGCTCCGGTCCATCGCTGGCGCATCCGGACGCTCCGGGCAAGGGTGTGTTCATTCTGCCTGGAGAGGACGGCTTAAACCTCGTCCCCTCGGTGGTGGCGCTGGATCACGAAGGCCACATGTTAGTTGGCAATGCCGCGCGCGATGTGCTGTTGCACTCGCCGGAGCGTGCGGTTTACAGCGTGAAGCGGCTGATGGGACGCGGAGTAGAAGACGTGCAGGAGGAACTGAAGCTGTTTCCGTTCCGGCTTGCTGAAGACCTTGCGCCAGGCGAGGTTCTGCGCATTCATCTGGGCGAGCGGACGTACACGCCGCCGGAGATTTCAGCGCAGATTCTGCGGCAACTCAAGCGCAACGCAGAGAGATTTTTCGGCGCGCCGGTAAAGCAGGCCGTCATTACGGTGCCAGCTTATTTCAATGACGCGCAGCGGCAGGCGACGAAGGACGCGGGACGTATTGCGGGGCTGGAGGTGCTGCGGCTGGTGAATGAGCCGACAGCGGCTTCGCTGGCCTACGGGCTGGACCGCAAGCAGAACGGCACTATCGCGGTGTACGACTTCGGCGGAGGCACCTTCGATGTTTCCATCCTTAAATTGCAGGACGGAATTTTCGAGGTGATTTCGACCAACGGCGATACGCATCTGGGCGGAGACGACATTGACAATCTGCTGATCGCAGTTGCAGTGGAAGATATTGCGGGCGACCTGAAGGTGGACGTACGGCGGCATCCGGATGCGGTGCAGCGGCTGCGGAATGCGGTGATCGAGGCGAAGATTGCGCTCTCGTCGCAGGAGGCGGTTGAGCTTGAAGTGGAGTTACCGGACGGCAGGCTCTATCAGCGCAGAATTACGCGCGAGATGTTTGAGGAGATGGTGCAGCCGATTGTGGATCGCACGCTGGGCCCTTGCCGGCAGGCTTTGAAAGATGCGGGTCTGACGGTGGCGCAGGTGGATGAGGTCGTGCTGGTGGGCGGATCGACGCGGATTCCGCTGGTGCGGCGGCAGGTGGAAGCGCTGTTTGCGCGCAAGCCTCACACGGAATTAAATCCCGACGAAGTGGTGGCGCTGGGCGCGGCGGTGCAGGCGAATATCCTGGCGGGCGGCTCGGCGGAAACCAAGGACATGCTGCTGCTGGACGTGACGCCGCTCTCGTTGGGCATTGAGGCGCTGGGCGGAGTGACGGCAAAGATCATTCATCGCAATTCAACAATTCCGGCGAGCGCGACGGAGCATTTTACGACGGGCGTCGAGGGCCAGGTTTCGGTTGCCATCCATGTATTGCAGGGCGAGCGCGAACTGGCGAAGGATTGTAGATCGCTGGCGCGGTTTGACCTGAAGGGAATTCCTCCGATGCCGGCGGGGCTGCCGCGCATCGAGGTGCGCTTTCTGATTGACGCCAACGGGATTCTGCACGTTTCAGCGCGCGAGCAGCGCAGCGGCAAGGAAGCGGAGATACAGGTACAGCCGAGCTACGGCCTTACCGACGAGCAGGTGGAGAACATGATTCTGGACTCGTTCGACAACGCCGAAAAGGATCTGGCGGATCGCCAGTTGATCGAGGCGCGCAACGAGGCCGAGACGATTCTTACGGCTCTGGTCAAGGGGCGCCGCAATGAGGCGTGGACGATGCTCGGCTTCAGCGAGCAGCGCAAGGTGGATGAGCTTGAGTCTCAACTGCGCCTGGCGATGAGCGGCTCGGACTATCACCAGATCAGGCGCGGGATTGATGAGCTGAACCAGGCGACGATGCACCTGGCGGAGTTGATGATGGACGCGGCGGTGGGCAGCGCGCTGCGCGGCAAGAACATGGATTCGACGGGCGTGGCGGATGGGCCCGAAGCGCCGCATCCGATTGGCAAAGCCGAGTTCAGCTAAACGAAAGATCGACGTATATCGATTTTGAGAGCAGGGTGCAAAAAATGTCACAGGTCATTACGCAGGTAAATGCTGAAACCGACGGGAACAAGAGCGAACTGGGACCGAATATGGTTCGTCTTACTTTTTTGCCCAGCGGAAAGAGCGTGGAGTTTGAGGCGGGCAAACTGCCCTACCAGGATCATGGCAAGCCGCAGTCCATTCTGGATGTGGCGATCAACTGCGGGCTTCACCTGGAGCACGCGTGCGGCGGAAACTGTGCCTGCACGACCTGCCATGTGGTGGTGAAGAAGGGCAAGGAACTGCTGAGCGAATGCAGCGAAGAAGAGGCAGACCGTCTGGATACGGCCGCCGATTTGCAACTGAATTCGCGGCTGGGCTGCCAGGCCGTGATCGAAAAGCCCGGCGAGGTCGTGGTCGAGATCCCCTCATGGAATCGCAATTACATTTGCGAGGGCGGCGCGAGCACGTTGTGAGAGGTTGAAGATGAAAAGGTTGGGGTACATTCTGCTGGTGGTGGAGGCGGTTCAGGGGTTCTGCGTGATCTTTGAGGGCATGGCAAGTAACGCGATCATTCTGCTGCTGTCATGCAACTCAGTGCTGCTGATCTGGACGGCCACACGACTGCGCCGGAGACCTTCCTGCTGCCGATGAAATGGGATGGAACGATGAACGAACTGCATTGGAACGACGCCGATGATATTGGAATCGAACTCTACGAGAAGTTTCCTGGCACCGATCCGCTGACGGTGCGCTTTACGGAACTACACAGGCTGGTGGTTGAATTGGGAACTTTCGCGGACGACGCGCAGGCTTCCAATGAAGGCAAGCTGGAGGCCATCCAGATGGCCTGGTATGAGGAATGGAAAGACAATCAATCCTAGAAATGCGCGTATGAGTTGGGCACAGACATTTGTGAAGTCAAGTCGCCAAACTGTACGCCAACGCGAACGCTCCCTCCGGTAAATCCATTCAAAACTAAATGAGGCTCCACTAGAGTCTTCGAGCCGCCGTCACTCCGGGCAATCCTTGGTTGATGTAACTGAGGAGCCTCAACGAGCGCGTCAAGTTCACTAGAGTACGCTCAATCTGGCGGGGGGAGGCTGATTCTTCCAGCGATGATTGCAGAGCCTCTTATTCTCACTCGCCGAAAAGCAGATGCTCCACGGGCAATGAGCAATAGTGACCTGTTTTCCTGAAGGAGCGCTGCCATAGTTTTAGTTGGAACGTTACTTATTGTTCCAAGAATGACGGCAAATTCCTAAGGAGATCAGGGCATGTCCCAAGAAAACTCGGTTGTCGCGGTTTATCAGACACACGCAGGAGCAGAGGAAGCGGTAAAAGAACTTCAGCGCGGCGGAGTCGATATGCACAAGCTGTCGATCGTCGGCAAGGGTTACCACACCGATGAGCAGGTTGTGGGCTACTACAACACCGGTGACCGCATGAAGTACTGGGGTGGGATGGGTGCATTCTGGGGAGGCTTCTGGGGGTTGCTCTTCGGCTCTGCTTTCTTCGTAATCCCCGGTCTGGGACCAATCCTGGCCGCTGGGCCAGTGGTTGCCTGGATTGTTGGAGCTTTGGAAGGTGCCGTAGTGGTGGGAGGCGTAAGCGCCCTGGGAGCGGGACTATTCAGCCTGGGCATTCCCAAGGACAGCATCGTGCAGTATGAAGCAGCATTGAAGGAAGATAACTTCCTGCTGATCGCACATGGGACAGCCGCGGAAGTTGCAAAAGCGAAGGACATCATCGACACCACACATCCTGCGCAAAGCACGCTGCACGCGGTCAAAGCTATAGCCGCATAGTACCAAGGGCGCAACAATCCTTGGGTAAGTGCGTAGCGCGCGGCATGAACATAAGCCAGCGCTGCGCTGGAGGGGTGAAGTGATGAGAAGAGTTCTTTTCGTGGTTCTTAGTTCCGTACTGTTGCTGACGATCTCAGCCTGCAGTTTCCCCAACGGCAACAACGTCAGCCGTGTTGCCGTCAGCAACAGCGGCATCAACAGCATCGGTGGCATTGGGGGCGACGGCGCTGCCAGCAAGCCTGCAACAACGCCAACCCAGGCTGCCGACATTGCCGACATTACCGTCTCACCGCTCACACCCTTGATCGGAGTGGATGACAGCACGCAGTTTACGGCCACGGCGAAGGATGCGGGAGATGAGACGATTCAATGGGCCAGCAGCGAGCCAGGCGTGGCAACCATTGACAGCAACGGAGTGGCGACGGGCATGTCGGCAGGGACGACGCAAATCACGGCTACGGCGAACGGAAAGACGAGTTCTCCAGTCGCGTTGACGTTGTGCGACTACCGTCACATCTGACTCCAGCAACGAGAGCGGTAAGCGTGCTGGAGTAATGGGCGGGGATGGTCGTCGAATATGCCATGCGTGCGCTGTGCCTTTTCTGCAAGCTGTTGGGAGAGGATCGGCTGCTTTAGTGCAGCCCCTTGCAGTCGGGGTGTGGGCACTGGCAGGCTAGTTCCGGCCTGTCTTTTGCAATGGCACAGCTATCGCAGCAGTATTCTTTGCCGTTGGTGGGGAGACAACTGCAATCGGGATTTGCGCATTTAGCATTTGTATTCATAAGGCTCCTTTTGTGAGAGTGCTCTTCAGTTTCTAGACAAGATGCGGTGGCAGAAAATCCGGCAGATCAAGACGTGCCACGCCGATGCGGTTGTCGGCCATTCCATAATAGACGTCGAAACGGTCCGGTAAGCCAAGGTCGTCGCGACGGTCAATGCCCGTGGGAAACACGACGTTGTCGACGGTTCCCTTGCGTTCCTGCAACGAAACCGGTGTCAAGGCAGGTTCGTCCGAGCGATAGCGGATCACTTGCGGGTGTTCCTTCGCGAGCACCATCAACCCGGCTGAGTAACACAATGGATGCACTTCATTGCTCGGCCCCTCCATTTCGCTTACACCGTGGTAAATGATGAGCCAACCGTGCTTGGTTAGAATGGGCGGAGTCCCGCCGCCGATTTTGAGCCGCTCCCAGGGCGCAACCGGAGTTGCGAGCCGGTGATGGGAATTGAAAAGGCCGAGGTGATGTGGGGCGGGGCCTTGCAAGCGCATCGGACAGTAGGAAATCCAAATACTTTCATGATCGAGATCCACCACCCGAGACTTGGATCGGCAGGCAGTCTCCTCTGGGCGCGTGCCAGGGAAAAGCGGGCGATGCAGCATGGCCATCTGCATTTTGCCACAGTGATTGGGAACGGCCACGGGGAAGAGGCAGGCATCCTTGTTATCCACATGGACGAAGTCGATGCAACCATACCGGGCAAAGGTCGCAAGCCCCAGTCGTTTCCAATGCAGTAAATCTTCTGAGATGGCTAGCGCGATCCGCGGACCGGCGGGCGAGAATGCCGCGTAGGTCATCAGGTATCGCTGAAGAGGTTCCACGAATGTGATGCGCGGATCTTCGCAGCCGCCACCGCCGTTGGGGCGCAGCTCATAATCGGCTTCTGGTTCCAAGGCGATTCCCAGCCGCTCCACGCCTTCTGGATCGCCAGTTTTATTGAAGCGTACTCGTGCGATGCCGATGCGCGAGTAATTCCCCCGCGCAACCAGCCGCGGAAACAGGTAGAGCTGGCCGTCGGGAGCACGAGCAGCCGCCGGATTCAAGACTCCTTCGATCTCCTGAGGATTGCCCGGCTCCGGCTCCATGATCATTCCCAAGCGCTGTAGCTTCAGTCCGGACATCGAATCCCCTCACAGAGTCAAGCTTTCTGATCGCGATCTCAATTAGTTAAGATACCGTTGCGAACTATTCCGGGATCGCAATTTCCAGTAAGCTCACGGAACTGGATGGCCGGAAGGCGCACTCTCCGACCTCAGCAGGCAAGAGCCATACTTCGCCTTTTCCGACGGCATATGTGGTGCCGCCGTGCTCGACTTGCCCTGCGCCCTCGATGCAGACCAGCACGCGCGGCACATCTGCGGAACCGACGTGAAACGGCAATTGCCCACGCAGACGCCACAAGCAGAACTGATCACACTGAAAGAGTCTCTCGCGCTCTACGGGATTTCCCGCCTCCACCATGGGAGTCACCGGTCTAGCGGCACCCATCGCAAAATCAATGCAGGCGAGTGCCTGATCGACTTGAATGGGCCGCGGTTTGCCCGTCTTGGCGTCAACATGTCCCCAGTCATAGAGGCGAAATGTTACGTCGCTATTCTGCTGAACTTCGAAGACAACAACATCTCCGCCCAGCGCGTGAACCAACCCGGCGGGTATAAAGATGCCGTCGCCGGGTATCGGAGTGAAACACGCAAGCTGGTCTGCGACAGTACCGTTCGCGAGCGCCCTCCGCAGATCGTCTTTTGCCGTGCCGGACTTCAGGCCCGCACAGATTCGGCTTTCGGGCCCAGCCTCCAGCACAATCCATGCTTCGGTCTTGCCGGTATCGCCCGCCGGCAACAGCTCCGGATGTGAATCGGAGGGATGCACTTGCACCGAGAGCATTGCGCGAGCGTCGAGAAACTTCAGCAGCAATGGAAATCGCTGGAAGCGCCCGGCCAGCTTTCCCATCAGTTGCGCCGGAAGCTGCTCCATCAGTTGCGCGATGGTCCGACCGTTGAGCGCTCCGTTGGCAACCCGGCTTGGATGGTCATCGCGGTCGCTCAGTACCCAGGCTTCTCCGATGGGGCCTGAGTCTGGCAGCGGCGCGGTAAGAAGGTTACCCAAGCGCCGACCGCCCCAGAGGCGATATTGATAGATTGGTTCGAATCGCAGAGGGTACAGAAGCGTCTCGCTCATTGCGCCTCTCTATTTCCGGTGGCGCCAGATTGCGCGGGCCGCGAGTGAATGTGCCACATTGCGCTGAGGCACTGTACCAGCATCAACAGCCGGAGACCCAGGTTCCTGACATAGATCGCATCAGGCATTCGATACGCCGCTCTGGTGGCGGACGCCGGGAGCGGTCTTTCGTCAGGGAGCGCATATAGCTGCTCCAAACGCGCTATATCGGAGATAGTTTTCTCTGCTTTCATTCGGGGGTCCGTTCAATGCCCATCTCCCATACCGGGATTTCTCGCAGCAAGTTCTGCGCTGGGAAGTAACTGCTCTGTTGATGAAACGAATGGCCTATGCCGCAGAGATCCGGTTCGGGCGGTCATTCAATACACGTGACGATTGACGGCTGGCAACCTGCTCTGCGTTTTTCCGGCATTCAGACTCGAGAACACGATACGCGGCGCTGGCAATCCGTTCAGCACGGGCGCGCACGAAAGTACTCATGTAAGACTCTGCGACCTTATTCCATGCCATCGCGCGAGCGTATTGGTAGGCACGTTTGCGCATGGCCTGGCAAGCTGTCTGATTATCGAGGAGTTTGATTGCCGCAGCCGCGATAGCCTCCGAATCTTCGAAGGGGACAAGAACCCCGCGTCCGCCAGCCAGCAACTCAGAGGCGTGCCAGTAGGGGGTTGAAATGATCGCCTTGCCTGCGCCAAGCGCATAGGCAAGCGTGCCGGAGACAGCCTGCGCCTCGTGGGGATAAGGAGTGATGTAAATGTCTGCGGACCCAACGAACTGGGCCATTTCTTCCGGACTCACAAACCGGTTATGAAAGATTACATTGCGTTCCACCCCCAGCTTTCCCGCCAGGGCTTGCAATTGAAGCCTGTATTGATCGCCTTCGCGGCGCCAGATGTGCGGATGAGTCGCTCCCACGATCACGTAGACAACCTCCGGATGGTTGGCAACGATGCGCGGAAGGGCCTCAATCACGCGTTCAATTCCTTTGGTTGGCGACAGCAGGCCTAACGTCAGCAACACATCCTTACCTTCGGTTCCCGTGAGGTTCTTGTACGAGTCGGGATCTCCAAATGGCAGGTCCGGAACGCCGTGGGGAATCAGGTCGATCTTTCCCTCCGGAACATGGAACACCTCTTGCAGAATTCGTAAGGAGTGCTTGCTCATGACGATGAGGCGTTCCGACAACGCGGTGATCTCTTCCATGACAATCCGTTGATTGGCGTCTGGTTTCTGGAGAACCGTATGCAGAGTCGTCACCACCGGCATCTTGAGCCGCCGGATCAGCCGCAATATGAAGCTACCAGCAGGGCCTCCATAGATGCCGTACTCATGCTGAAGAGAGACCATGGCAACATTGTTGGAGTTGAGAAAGTCGGCGGCATCTTCGTAGGAGGAAGGGTCACCCTCGACCAGTTCGAATTGGACGCGCGCAGGGTACTCGTAATGTAATCCCTGGTCATTGACCGCAACGACGAGGATCTGAGCTCTTCCGTACTCTTCACCAATCGCGTTGCATAAGTCTGTGGTGAAGGTCGCGATTCCACACTGTCGCGGCAAATGGTTTCCGATCACCGCGATCCAACTCGGATGCGATGCACTCGATCCCGGGTGCGAAGCCGACGGAAATTGTTCTTCGGACAGCAGCGTGCGGTCGTCCTCCCGCCCCAGGGGCTCGCCTGGTGATGAACTCTCCTGACACGCCATCGGTAGCTCCTCCTGGATATTGCTGATTGCCGTACGCTGGCTTCCGAATCAAAAGGCCTTCCTCCGCCTCGTCCTTCCCCTATGTTCTCTGGACGGCTTGCACTGCGCAGCGTGTACTGTATTGCTTACGTTAGCCGCCTTGGCATGGACGCGTCTGAGCAAGAATGCTCAGTTCATCGAATCAATCTCGAGACGCGCCCGCTTTCAGGTATTTCTCCAGAGCATTCATTCCCGGGATTCACTCAAGGCCCCAAGGAGTGGTCCCTACCGGGGACCGCACAATATGAGTTCGCGGTACGGAGAATCGCTTTGGCAGGGAAGAGTCATCCTCACATCCGCAGAAGCTGTAAGGGCTACTTCTTGCTTGCAGCGGCTGCCAACATCTGCAACTCTTCGTCTGCAGCCTCCACGGAAGACGTTGGATTCTGGCCGGTGATCAAGTGACCGTCCACTTGCACGAATGAAGCCCAATCGGGGCCTTTCGCGTATAGACCCCCATTGCGTTTCAGTTCATCTTCTACAAGAAACGGCACCACATTCGTCAGTTGGACCGCATCTTCTTCGGTGTTACTGAAGCCCGTTACGCGCTTTCCCTTGACCAGAGGAGACCCGTCTTTTGCCTTTACATTGCGCAGCACTCCGGGAGCGTGGCATACCAGTGCAACCGGCTTTCCTGCCGCATACGCTGACTCGATCAGGTTGATCGAATGCTTGTCCCCGGCTAAGTCCCACAGAGGGCCGTGTCCACCCGGATAAAACACTGCATCGAAGTCATCGGCTCGCACCTTCGAGAGTGCGACGGTTGTCGCCAAGGCGCTCTGGGCTGTAGCATCCTGCTTGAAGCGCGCGGTTGCTTCGGTCTGAGCGGAAGGCTCGTCGCTCTTTGGATCAAGGGGCGGCTGTCCTCCGCGCGGAGACGCCAGCGTAATCTCGGCTCCCGCATCGAGGAACACATAATAGGGAGCGGCGAATTCCTCAAGCCAAAACCCTGTCTTCTTGCCAGTGTTCCCCAACTCACTGTGGGAAGTTAGAACCATGAGAATCTTCATGCCAATTCCTTTCGTCTTCGCTCTGCTGTTGTGCCGGTGCTCACTCGGGCACCAACTTTCCAAAATTCTTTCCATCCAGAAGTCCTATGAACGCCTCGGGCGCGTGCTCCAGCTTCCGATTGAACTCAGTTCTGGTAGCCAGCGAGGCACAAAAATGTGAAGCAATCCTCTTTAGGACTTGCGCTCGAATGACAGCGTAAGTATCGATCTTTGATTGCCTAAGAACTGGTCAACATTGACCAGACCTCCGTGACGGGTATCCGCAGGCAGCGGCTTGCCGTCGATGAGGGCGGGATATGCGCCGGAACGATGAGAATCGTGGTTATAAACCTCGCCTAATTCACTAGGGCGGGATGTTTTGGATCAGTTCTGCCAGGAGCCATACCTGCCTTTCGGCGGAGACCTCTGCACACAAATACTGCCGATCTGCTGGATTCAGCGAATGTAAGTGATTGTATTCACAGCAACGGCAGGATGATTGATCCGGCCCCCGGGTGCGAGGAGTGGAAGACAAATCTGAAGCAACGTGTTTATTTTCTTGTAGTTGAGAAGTTAGACGCGAGCCTGTGCCAACATGCACAAAAGCAGCAGAAACCTGCCGTGTATGGAGGGTTTACACAGGAGAATTCAGATAGTCGTCCAAGCAGACAGGCGCATTTAGAGTTGCTGCCGTCGAAGATGGTCGCAACTTGCCGTCGGCAGCTCCCAGTTTCGTATGAAATCCATATCCGTTAGTAACCATCCACATAGAACTCTTGGGAACGCCTTCTAACGCCTCCCTTTGACCTACCATACCAAGTTGGAAGGTTCGGCACTTGTTTCGTAAGTATCATTAAAATCAACAACTAAACAGTCTTGGAAGTGGATTTCCAACGGACAACGCCCATCTGGATTGGCGCTTTTTTCGGGTTGCCAAGGGTCGCCCAAAATCAGTTTTTCGCAGGTCACGGGAACTCTGAATCCCGGGGTACTCCTGTTGGGGGTACTAATGTACCCAACACTTTCACAGTGCACCACAATTGCTAATTCCACCTAGAGCATCTTGCGTGTTTCAATTCAGATCGGATCATTAGAAACAACTTAGAAGTAAAGAAGTTACGCTCTTCACGTGCGTAAAAGGGGGAACTGTGAAGAAAGCAAAAATTTACCTGTCACTGATATCCGTCGTTGTGCTGCTATCACTTACCGCGCAAGCGGAGTTGAAAGCGGTACTGAAGATGGAAAAAGTCAGCATACAGAATGGCAAGGAAGTGTTGTCGCCAGTCGGCAGCGCTGCTCCTGGGGAAACGCTTCAACTGACCATGGTTTACAAGAATACCGACAAGGAACACGTCACCGAGGTATTTGCCAAACTGCCCATCGATCCACGCGAGGAATACATCCCGGGCACCGCGAATCCTGCCAGCGTCATGGCAAGCACGGACGGCGCCAACTTTTCTCCACTTCCGCTCAAGCGCCTGGTGAAGGCCAGCGACGGCAAGATGGTTGAGCAGGAAGTCCCAGCCTCTGAGTACCGAGCTTTGCGCTGGTCACTGGGTGACCTGGCGGGTGGCGCAAGCCGCACCGTTTCAGCGCGAGTTAAATTCCGCACCGCAGCTGCCACGCGCTAGGCAATCGCTTCTGGCACGTAACTACGACCACTTTTTTTTCTCAACGTGAGTTCCTGAATTTTGGAGAGTAGAACAATGAATCATACAACCGAGCGTAATTTTAGGGTGCGTGCGTCAAGGTTCGTACTGGTAGCGATGACAGTTCTCTGCATCGCCGCTCTGTTCGTTCCGACACTCGCTGCTCAGACCGCCTCTGCCGGCGCAATCATCGGCAACCAGGCAACAGCGACCTATAACGATGCCAGCGGCGTATCGCGGCAGGCATTTTCCAACCTTGTCCAGACCTCCGTCACGCAGATCTATAGCGGCACATTGGTAAGCAGCCAGACCCGCTATGCCACGATTGGCACCCAGGTGGTCTTCCCGCACACCTACACCAACACCGGCAACGGAACAGATAAGGTAACCATTGCGCTCGGTGCTGCCAGCGCAGGCTTTAGCAATCCCCACATTTACATGGATGCAAATGGCGACGGCGTTCCAGACAACACGACCGACATCAGCGGCAGCCAATTCACACTTGCAGCCGCCCAGGTTTTGAAGGTCGTAGTTGTCGGTACCCTGAGCACCACCGCAGGCGCTACTGAAACCGACACGATTACCGCGGTTTCGGCTGGCGGCGGCACAGTAACCGGCAACCCGAACACCGACACCATCACCAAGACGGCGAACGCGGCCATCGCTGTGACCAAGGCAATGAGCGCAAGCTCAGGCGTGGGCGGCAATACGGTTGGCGTCACATTGACCTATACCAACACCGGCAACGCGACCTCGGGCGCGGTTGTCATCGCTGATCCGCTGGGTTCGACGGGCGTTCAAGCGACCTCCACCACCTTCGTATATGTTGCCGGCTCGGGTAAGTTGAACGGCACGGCACTCACCGACGGTTCGGGTGGATGGATTGTGGCGGGCAATACTCCGACGCTCACCATTGCATCTGTGGCCCCTGGCGTTACGGGAACCATTACCTTCAACGTGACGGTGGGCGCTCTGGCAACCATCGGCGGAACGATCAACAATACCGCTAACTTCAGCTATAACGATGGCGTTGCCCAGATCCCGGCCGCCGGCACGATCAACACGAACACCGTACCGTTCACGATTCAGCAGAACGCGGCTGTAACGTGGTCGGGCGGCGACGCTGGCGACTACACTGCCGGTAACCCTGCAACCGATGCCCTTGGCGCACAGATCTATAGCCAGGGCGGTGTTGTAACGTTTACCAACACCGTTACCAACAGCGGCAACGGCTATGACACCTTCAACATCACCTACAACGGCTCCACGTTCCCCGCAGGCACGACGTTCCAGTTCTTCCGTACGGATGGACTGACGCCGCTGACCGACACCAATGGCGACGGAATTATCGATGTGGGCCCACTCGCGGCCGGCGCATCGACGACGATCAAAGTGAAGGCGATCCTGCCTACGGGCACCACCACTGGCGCTGCCTGGCTGGTGAACGTCGTTGCAGCTTCGACGGCGCAGACTGCCAGCGGCTACTCGACCGCAAACGCCACCATGATTGATAAAGTGACGGCAACGATCACTGCATCCACGGTGGACTTGACAGTCACCGCTTCTGCCAATACCGGCGCCGAGCCTGGTAAGGGCTCTGGTGTTACCTCCGCTGTCAGCACCGCAGTGGCTCCCGGCGGGCAGGTAGTCTTCCCGTTCTTCATTCAGAACACTTCGCTGCAGACCGGCACTGCTGATTCGTACTCGCTGTCAGTGCAGGGCTACTCGACGAACCTGTCTGTCACCGTTCCCGTGGCTGGCTCGGCGCTTCCCGCGGGCTGGACACTTGTCTTCCACCAGGCTTCCGGCGCAAGCTGCCCGGTTGCCTACGCTGCACAGTCCACCCCTGTCACCTCGACTCCGGCCCTGACGGCTGCCAACGGCGCAAACGCCGCGGCCAGCTATCAGCTCTTCTGCCTTGAACTCGATACTCCGGCGGGCGCTACCGCCTCAACCAATGACTTCATCATCACGGCACTGTCCAACTCGACCGGCGCCGAGGATCAGATGACCTTCCAGGTGACGGTCAACACCGTTCACGCTGTCAGCATTACCCCGAACCAGAGCGGCCAGGTCTATGCTGGCGGCACGGTTGTTTACAAGCACGTCATCGCCAACGGCGGTAACGCTACCGAAACAGTCACCTTCCCAGTGGGCACCTCGGTTGTCTTCAACCCGGCGCTGGCTGGCTGGACTGCAACCGCATACCAGGACAACGGCTCAACTGCCGGCGTTCTGGATAGCACTGACTCGATCATCATTCCGGGCACCACGACTTACACCCTGACTCCTGGTCAGTCGGTTGTAGTCTTTGTGAAGATTCAGGCATCGGCCTCCGCGAACCCGGGCGACAATACGGTCTCCACAGTCACCATCCAGTACAACGGCGCTGCTTCCTCGAGCGCTGCTGACGATACGTCCACAGTGATTTCGGGCCAGGTCAAGCTGGTGAAGTCGCAGTGGGTGGATACGGCCTGCACGCACGGCGCAGCGACCTACACCACGGGCACTGCCTCTGCTTCCTCCGGCCAGTGCGTGATGTACCAGATCGTCGCGACCAACACCGGGACGAGCGCTATCAGCGGCTTGGCGATTGCTGACGCAGCTCCGTCCTACACCACTTACCTGACCGGCACCGGCACAACCGCGAACACCTGCGGTTTGACGGGCGGGACAGTTACGGTGACGGGCGGCACGACCACGCCGTTCACCGCTGCCTTCACGGGTTCGATGACGTCCGGTTGCACGGCGACCATCACCTTTGAAGTGAAGTTGAACTAACTAACGAGCTGTTGTACCCCGTGGCGGGGAGGTATGTTCCCCCTCCTCCTCGCCACGGGATTTATTCGTATAGGGCCCCAAGGGGAAACATCGCAACGATGAAATTCCGGATGCAACTCGGGTTATGGCTGCTGATGTTCTGCACAGCCGCCGCTTGGTGCCAACAGGCGCCCACGGGATCCGTCATCCAAAATATTGCCTACGTGAGCTACGTCGAGAGCTCCGGTGCATCGATCAGCAACCAGCCATCGAACTCGGTTGGGGTTACGATGCAATCTTCGGTGACGACGGTTCCCAACATCGTTCTGCTGAAGACCGCAAGCACTTCCTCCACCACGCGCGGACAAAACGTAACATTCAACCTGGCGCTTTCCAATTCCGGCGGTGACGCAGGCACAAGCTCAATTGTGATTGATGGCGTGGCACAGCAGCTGATTTACGTTCTCGACACGATTCCGTCCAACACGCATTTTGCGGGAGTGGTAAGCGCAGGCGGCGCGACCGTTTTTTACCACGCGCAGGGCGCTGCAATCGGCCAATTCACGGCGACCGCGCCGGCAATTGCGAATGTCGATACAATCGGATTCGCGGTGCCCACGCTGAATGGCGGCCAGGGATACGCGTTCTCTTTCAACGTTCGCGTGGACGACAATGCAAGCGGGAGTTTCACGAACACGGCCTCAGTGGCGTTTTCAGCCCAGGGTCAACTCCAGACGTTGAACTCAGACACAGTAACCGTCAGCGTTCCGGTAGGGCCGCCGACCATCGAGTACTACACGGATACGACGTTTGCGCAGACGGCCACGGTTGCGACCATCGGCGGAGCCGTCCACATACAAGCGAATGCCGCCGCCTGCAACCTGAACCCACTGGTGGCGGAGACGCACGTCGTTACCGTCACGAGCAATCAGACCCACGATCTGGAACAGGTTCTTGCCGTCGAAACCGGCCCCAACACGGGCATCTTCCAAATACAGAGCATTCCCCTGGCGGACGCGCACAAGGTTCCCGTGACGCAGAACGACGGGGTTCTCGAGGTTTACACGAATGAACTGCTGACTGCCACCATCCAGGGCTGCGGCAGTGGCAGCACCTCGGCCGTAGCCACCATCACCGTAGACCCTCTTGGCGTTGTCTTCGATAGCCACACGAACAATCCGGTAAGCGGTGTGCAGGTCACGCTGATCGACGTTACAGGGCAGGGCAATGGCGGCCATCCCGGCCAGCCTGCTACGGTTGTGCAAGCCGACGGCAAGACTGCGGCACCGAGCACGGTGACAACCGGCAGCGATGGCACGTACCAATTCCCCGGAATCGCGACGAGCACTTACAAACTGCAACTTGTCTCACCGAATGGCTACAAGTTTCCTTCGTCGCTGTCGCCCTCGTCGCTGCCGCAGACGCGCAAGGTGATTCAGCCGGATTCCTACGGTGGAAACTTCCTGGTTACATCAACAGGAGGCGTTATCAATTTCGATACGCCGATTGATCCAAGCTCGCTATCAGGTCTCTTCATTCAGAAAACTCCCGATGAAGTCACCGTTGATTCTGACGCGCTGGTTGGATATACGCTTGAAGTATCGAATAACACAGGTCACGACCTACCGAACACAACCGTGGTGGACACCCTGCCACCCGGCTTCATGTATCAGTTGCACTCTGCCACGCTGGGCAGCACGGCGCTCGCGGACCCGGCCGGAGGAAAAGGCCCGGTATTGACGTTCAGCATTGGCGACCTGCCGGTCAGTGGCGATCTGAAGATCCACTACTATGTGCGTCTGTTGCCGCAGGCCAACTCCGACAATGCGGTGAACACAGCGTACGCAGCGAGTGGCGTTACGCGGTCGAACATAGCATCGGCAAAAATCAAGATTATCGCTGGAGTTTTCGATACGAACGGAGTCATCTTCGGCAAGGTGTACGCCGACTGCAATGGAAATCGGTTACAGGATGAGGGTGAGCCCGGCGTTCCCGGCGTGCGAATTTACCTGGATAACGGGACATTCGCCATTACGGATGATGCCGGCAAGTTCAGCATCTATGGCGTTACGGCGAGGTTACACGGACTGAAAATGGATAGCTACACTCTGCCTGCAGGCTTTAAGGCAGAGGTGATTTCCTCGGCGAATGCCGGCGATGGCAGGTCGCTGTTTGTTGACATGATTGCAGGAGAGTTGCATCGCGCGGATTTTGCCGTGACCGGGTGCGACGCGTCTTCGATGGCGGCCCTGTCCGAGCGCAGCAAAGCGGCTAAAGGGAAGCCCTCGTCAGAGGCCGCAACTCTGATGAAAAAGGCACCCATGCTGGATCGTGCTGACCAGTCGTTGGAGCAACGCCGCAGCGTGACCACCTCAGCCATCCTTGAGGGCGGAGAAATCAAGGGCGCTGGCCCGGCATCTGGCAGTTCCGGCAACAACGCGGCCGGGACGGATACACCCTCAGCGGCGGCGCCCACCAACGGAGTTCCGGCGTCTTCCCAGTCCCTTGCACCGGCACAAACTCAGGGGGCTGCGAATCCTGCGAGCACGAATGATGAAAAAGGCGCCAAGGCGGCTGAAGACAACGCACCTGAAACAAAGGACGGCCTGCAAGTATTGAAACTGATCCGGCCGGGCATGACGAATGATTTTGACTTCATTGGTCTGAAGGATGGACAAACGGTCGCGTCCACCCAACTGAAGGTTGCCCTGAAAGGCGTCGAGGACACCACCTTTGTCCTGAGCGTGAACGGGAAGGAAATTTCCGAGAGCCGTATCGGCCAGCGCAGCAAAAAGGAAGATGTTCATATTCAAGTGTGGCTCTATATCGGATTGGAACTCAATCCCGGCGCGAATGTACTTGAGGCAAAGATGCTTGACCCGTTCGGCAATGAGCGTGGTTCACGCAAGATCACCCTCATGGCTCCTGGAGCGATGGCATCCGTTCTGGTTGAACCTTCCACGCGCACTCCCGTAGCAGATGGAAAGACTCCGTTGCGTGTGCGAGTGCGGCTGGTGGATGCTCATGGGATACCAGTAACTTCCCGCACCCCGATCACACTGGAGTCGACCGCGGGCAAGTGGGACGTTGAAGACTTGAATCCCAAAGAGCCGGGGACGCAAACTTTCATTGAAGGCGGCGAGGCCGAATTCAAGCTGATCCCCCCGATGGAACCCATTGACGCGAAGATTGTAGTGAGCAGCGGAACGCTAAGCAGCGATCTCAAAGTGGCCTTCATGCCCGAGCTTCGGCCGCTGATGGCAATTGGCGTCGTGGATCAGACGTTGAGCTTCCGCAGCTTCACCGGAGCGGGAGCCAGCAGCGCCAGCTTCTACACGCTCCAGAACGAGTTAAGCCGCCTTGAGGCCACCAGTTCAGGCGGAGCGGTGGACTACACAGCACATATAGGCACCTTTATAAAGGGAAGCATCTGGGGAAACACCCTGATGACTCTGTCCTATGATTCGGACAAAAGATCGACCGACCCGATGTTCCGCGATGCGCAGCCGGATGACTACTATCTGGTTTACGGTGACAGTTCGACGCGCGGCTTCGATGCACAGTCAACCAGTCGCATGTACGTGCGCTTTGACCGGGGCAAGGACTACGTATTGTATGGCGACTACAATACCGGTGACAGCCAGAATGCGGCCAGAGTTCTGTCGAACATCAATCGCAGCTTTACCGGCTTCCGCATACACCAGCAGAACACGAAGTTCGAGTACACGGCGTTTACCACCCGCGACAGCGTGCAACAGTTTGTGGAGGAGATTCCCGGCAATGGCACCTCCGGCCCGTACCTGGTAAGCCGCATGGACCTGGTGCAGAATTCGGAGACGGTTGAATTGCTTGTGCGCGACCGCAATCAACCTGCGCTGATCGTGAAAGATATCCCCCAGACATTGCTGAGCGACTACGAGTTCAACGCTCTTACAGGCGAGATCATCTTCAAGCAGCCGGTCCCTAGTTACGACTCAAGCATGAATCCTGTATCCATCCGGGTAACGTATGAGTTTAATAATGGAGGACCGAAGTACTGGATGAGCGGAGTGGATGCGTCGATGCATATCCAGAAGCTGCGCGTCGGCGGCAACTATTACGACGACAAAACGCCCGCGAGCGGTATGCGCCTATGGGGCACAAACGGGACTTATGAGTTCAATAAGACGACCATTCTGGTGGGAGAGTTTGCGCGCTCCTGGACTCCAACCCTCGGTTCCGGCGACGGAGTTCACGTCGAATTTAAGCAGAAGAACAGCAAGTTGGATACACGGGTCTATTTTGGACGGACGGACGCGAGCTTTAACAATCCGAATGCAATGTTGAACAAAGGCAGCGGAGAGAGCGGTGCGAATATTACCTATAGCGTTCAGAAACATCTGCGGCTCCACTTTGAGATGACTCGGTCAGAAGCAACCGACACGGGTGCTTCGCAAACCGGGACTTATGCCACCGTGCAGATAGACATGAACAAAATATTCACGTTCGAGTTTGGCTACAGGCACGCCGGCGCTATCACCACGTCGGAATCACTTTCGGGTACGACCCCAGGCACGAGCACCGCCACCTCGACGACGAGCAGTTCGAGCACTTCGGTTCCAACGCCCGCGAATGACGACCTGAGGGAGAAACTCACCGTACACATCCCGCGCTTCAAGAAACTCACCGCCTATAGCGAATATGAGCAGGATATCTTCGACGAGGGCAAGCAAATGCTCGCGTTCGGAGGAACCTATCAGTTCTCGGCAAAGGGCAAGTTCTACGTGCGTCGCGAGGTGATTTCGTCGCTGGGAAACCTATATCAACTGAACGGTGTCCAGCAGCAGAACTCCACTGTGTTCGGAATTGACACAGCGTATCTGAAGAACGAGCATGTGTTTACCGAGTACCGCGGCATGGACGCTTTCTCGGGGCGGGAGACAGAGGCGGCGATCGGTCTGCGCAACATCTTCTCCCTTCGTCCGGGCCTCAAGATGACTACCACCGCAGAGAGCGTCAAGACGCTGACCGGAACATCGACGGACAATGCGCTCGCGCTGACTGGTGCGCTGGAATACACGGCGCCTGCAAGATGGAAGTCATCCGGCAGATTCGAGTGGCGCCAGAGCACAACCTCTGATTCCATTCTTGGCAGCTTTGGACTCGCGGTTAAACTTTCGAATAACTACACGTATCTGAACCGTTCGATTTACTCGGTCACGATACCGAAGACATCCGGAGAATCTGACCGCCTGCAGGTTCGCGTTCAGAACGGAGTCTCCTGGCGGCCCAACAACTCAAACCGGTTCACAGTGCTCTCGATGGCTGAGTTGAAAGAAGAGAAGGATGGAACGGCAGCCATCGTGATTCCAGACCGCAAGGTTGCGATTCTCACTGTTGGCGCAAACTACCAGCCGACTTCGAAGGTTGTGGTTTCCACGCGTTATGCGACCAAGTGGTCAAATGACATTACAGATGTAGTGGACAGCACGCTTGACGGCCACATGACGACCGCGCGCGTCCAAATCGATGTGAGCCCCAAGTGGAGCGTAGGCGTGGACAGCAGCGCATTATTTTCGAACAGCTTCAATAATATTCAATACGCGAATGGGTTCGAACTGGGATATCTGCTTCGCAAGAACCTCTGGGTCTCTGGCGGCTACAATGTTACCGGTTTCTATGATCGCGACCTCTCCGGCGATGAAGCGACTCGCCGCGGTCCCTTCGTACGCATGAGATTCAAGTTTGATGAGTCCCTGTTCCCGTTCCTGAAGCCAGAGAAAGACCGATAAGGTTCGTAGAGGCCCAGGCGTGAGAAGGATTACAACAACCCGGCGGAAGTTGGCAACGCCACTGGTGGCGTTCTCCGCCATGTTGTTGTTCTGCGCCATATTTGCGACACCTTCCATGGCGCAGAGCATTACAGGCCATGTTTTTGAGGATCAAGGTTACAGCGGCGGCTCAGGCCGCAATTTTGCAACTGCGGGCGGAGGCGTAACGGCTGCGCGCGTGGAACTGTACCATTCCGGCGGAGCGTTCATGTGCGCGGTTAATACCGCCGCGGGAGGAGCCTACACCCTCAATGCGGCCGCAGGATGCGCATTAACGAGCAGTGTTGCTGGCGTAAGCTACACTGTCCGCGTGGTGAATGGAAGCGTGGTCTCCACCTACACCGGCGGCGGCACTGCCGGCCTGGTTCCGGTGCAGACCTATCGAACCACTTGCACGCCCGCTTGCGGAGCGGCTCCCACCGCAGTCACCAATTATGTGGGCGGGCAGAATCCCGTCAACGTGGACCCAGGAAATAACGCAGCCGGCAATGTTCCCGCTAACTCGGAGTCCATCACCACTGTGCAGCTTACCAATGCACTAAACGCCGCCAGTAACATCGACTTCGGATTTAACTTCTTTACGGTGGTTAACAAGAACGCCAGTGGCCAGGGGAGCCTGGCGCAGTTCATTACAAATGCCAACGCACTGACCGGAGCCAGCGCGCCCACCGCGAATTTCATGCTGTACAACGGTTCGTCTACTACTGGTGTGAACGCTACCTATACCAACCTGCTTAGCACGCTCAATGGCGGCACCGGGCAGGGCTTCGTCATCAACATGGGTGGCGCTGTGCTGCCCGCGTTCACCGCCAGCAATGGCATGATTGACGCAAGCAACGAGTTGACTAACCTGGGAATCTCGAATCCGAATACCAACTCTGTCGGATCAAACTCACAGTGCGGACCCAGCGTAGCCTCGGGAACGACGAAGGTGGGAACGTCAGGAACCACGCTGCCAGCCTGGACCGGCACCACGCTTCCTGTGGTGGAAGTCCAGAACTGCGGCGATGGGCAGTGGCACCTAAGCGGCAGCGGCGAGACGGCGAAGGCACTCGCCTTTCATCAATGCAGTTTGTATGTTGGTGCAAGCAACGTGACCGTTCAAGACAACTTGATTGGCGTTCATGCAGACGGCACGCTTACCACAGCGGAGAGTGGAAATTTCGGGATCTCGATGGGTAACGGCGGCGGACGCAATATCAATCATAACTACGTCCGCGTCAACAATTCCGGCATTCGTAACGATGGCCAAGGTTCTACTGGCGATACTTACCAACATAACGAGGTAACTCAGCCACAGACAGGCCAGACTGATACATTTGATGGAATCCTATTGATTGGTCCGGCTGCTTTCAGCGGCGATCTTGTGCAGTACAACTACTCTCATGATCTTGAGGGTGGTGGCATCGAAATCGGTTTCAGCGGCACGGCGACCATGTCGAACGAAACCATCAGCAATAACACCGTGTGTTCCAATGGTTGGAATCTGACGGGTAGTGCGCCCTACACCTACAACAATCCTTCCACAGAGCGTGTCGACATCGCCATCTGGCAGGTATCACAAGGGTCTACGGTCACCATCAAGAACAACATCATTACCAACTCCAGCGGTGTTGGTGTCCTGGTGGAGAATGCCTACGGATTCACCATCTCGCAGAACTCGATCTACTTGAACGGCCTGACCAGCAACAATCTGGGAGCAGGAATTGCGCTGTTTTCCAGCTGCACTAACTGCGATCCGAACAACTTCAGTACCTCGAACTACGCCGGCATTACACCCAACACCGGAACGACTAGCTCCGCCTCTCCGAACTACCAGATGAATTACCCGGTTATTACAACGGCCACCTATACGGGAGGGAAGCTGCACGTAAAAGGGTACGTTGGCGGTTCCACCAATCTCACCCTTGCCAATGCGACCGTTGAGTTATTCGTTGCCAATAACACGGATAACAACCAGAATGGCCAGATATTTCTGGGTGATGGGTTATTTGTACCCCACGGTGAGGGGCAGACTTATATCGCGACATTCAAGTCGGATGCACAGGGTCTGTTTGACCAGACGATCTCTTCCGCGAGTTTCCCTGCAGGTGTGACCATCACCGCCGGGAGTACGCTGCTGACCGCAACAGCCACCGATTCCGCCTCGGGTTCCACCTCAGAATTTGGCCCCGATTTACTCGTCCAGGCATCCGCCACGACCATTCAGGGCTACGTCTACTACGATGTGAATCACAATGGGGCGCTGGACTCGGGAGAGAGCTGGCAAAACGGAGCGACTGTATACGCCGTCCTGTGGGACACCACGCTCAATGCCCAAGCGAAAGTGGGCGCGACCACAATTGGTGCGCAGACGATCGCTTTTGGCTCCGTAACCGACACAGGCTTTTTCTCGTTCGACAATATTACGCCCGGTGACACCTACCAGCTTTACCTCACAACGGTCGCTCCTGGAGCCGGCGGTATTTACGCGACACAGCCAGCTGTTTCCATCCCATCTGGATGGATGATGATCAATCCCACGAGCGCTACAACCACTCTCGCGACCAGCGCAACGGGGCCACAGGTAACGCTGCAGAGCTTTGGGCTTTATCACGGGCTGAAGGTCAGCGGCAATGTATTCAAGGATAACGGCGCTGGCACGGGTGGTGTTGCGAACGATGGTCACCTGAATGGCACAGAGCCGGGCTTATACAACGTACTGTTGGTGGCGAAAGACAGCGGCTCGGTAGCGCTTGGGCAGACGACCACGGACGGAGGAGGGAACTACACCCTTTGGCTGCCGACGACGGCCGTGAATCCGGTGACGATCACACTCTCGCAACTTGGATACTACACGGCCACCGGCTTTGATGCTGGAGCGCCTGCGACCGGCGGCACTTACAACACCACGACCCTTGCCTTCAGCTTCACCGTAACGTGGACCAACACGGCTTACACGGGCGTGAATTTCGGCTTCATCCAGTCAGGAAACATCTTCAGCCCGAATGGGCAGCAGACGGCCTCGCCGGGCTCGATTGCTGTGTACTCGCACCAGTACACCAGCATTACCGGCGGCACTGTGGTGTTTAGCGAAGCAGCGGCACAGAGCCAGCCGAATTACTTTAACGAAATCCTGTACAACGACACGACCTGCACGGGAAATCTTGCCGCGGCTACTTACCTTGCCTGGGGCACTTCCGTCACGATTCCCGCCGGAGGAGGCAAAGTCTGCCTGTTGATGAAGGAACTGGTCTCGCTCGGAGCAAGCTTCGGCATGCAAAATACCATCACGCTGACAGCGACGTTCTCCTACGGGGCGTCCAGCAGTGTAGTTGCGTCAGTGCTGACGGCGGTCGATCTTACGACGGTGGAGACACGAACCTCGGGCGATCTGCAACTCGTCAAATCGTCCTATATCGATTCCGCCTGCGCCAATCCGGGCAGTCCGGCTTATGTGACGACCACACAGTCGGCGCAATCGGGATATTGCATCAAGTACCAGATACAGGCGACGAACACGGGGGCCTCCGCGCTGAGCGGACTCAATATTAATGACACTGCTCCACCCTATACAACACTGCAAAGCGGCACGCCTGCTTCTTCGGTCGGCGCTTCGTGTACGGGGCTTACTCCTGGGGCAATCACCGTCACCGGCGCTGCCACGCAGGCGACCTTTACCGGCTCGATGCCTGCCGGTTGCGTTGCAACATTCGTCTATGAGGTAAAGCTGAACTAACCGGCGCAGCGCGAGTACTGGCAGAGAAGCAGAAACCATCCTTGAAGGCGGATGGATCAGCCGACGGTGGTCTGGTTTCGTCCAGACATCTTGCTCTGGTACATCAATTCATCAGCGCGTTTAATAGCGGACTGGCCCGAGTCGCCAACTTGCATAATCGTAGCGCCCACGGAAACCGTCACGCACAAGTGTTCGGTTGCCAGCGGTATTGCTGATTCGGCGATCAACATGCGGCAGCGGTCGGCGAATGCAGCCAATCCGGCAAGAGTAATATCCGCAACAATCACGAGGAATTCTTCGCCACCCCAGCGCCCAAGCGTGTCACCCGAGCGCAGATTATGCGTGACAGTCTTGCAGACAGCGCGGAGGGCTTCATCGCCAACATCGTGACCGTGCTTGTCATTTACGAGTTTGAAGTGGTCCACGTCGAGCATCAGAAGTCCGACGGAGCGGCCGAACATCTCGACTTCCTGAATTGCCTGATTGACCTTGAGTTCCACGTAGCGGCGATTGGGCACTCCGGTCAGAGCATCGAGGAATGCAATATTCTCCAGCTCTCCTACTCTTCTCTCAATGCTCTTCTTCGCCGTAACGTCGCTGAATATCTCGACTGCCCCAACGATGCGGCTATCCGCGTCCAGGATGGGAGCGCAACGAACCGAGACTGGGACGCGATGCCCGAGTTTGTGGCGGAGATATACCTCGTTTTCCCGGCGCTCGCCGTCAACGATGGTGGCGGCAAGAGGGCATCCGTTGAGGCAGAGCGAGCAGCCTTCGTCATTCACATGCGTGAGGATGTTGTCGAAGCAGTGTTTCCCGACGACTTCGCCAGCGGAGTAGCCGGTAAGGTGTTCCGCGCCTTGATTCCAGTACAGAATCTTTCGCTCTTTATCCACGAAATAGACGCCATCATGCAGGCTATCGAGCAGCTTCTCGTGGAGCGAGGAATCGTTTTCGCCGGTCGGATTCGCTTCCGGGGGCATAGGAACCTCGGGCCAAGAATTTAGTAAATAGTACTAAGGGTGGTTCCCTGCATGACTCTTCCAGGCACCCACGGCAAGGAAGCTTCTGGTTAATCTAATACTATAGTTGGCAAGTCCTTTCTGTAACTCCACTTTAGTCCTACTCTGGATAACTTAAGTAACTTCGTGCCGTCAATGTTGCGTGGGCTGGCTGGAAGTCTCCACCGCCTCATCGACTGTAAGTAGAAGCTCCGGGAACTCCCAGGAGCCGTCATAGCGCACTCCATTGAGGAAAAATGTGGGGGTTCCGTTGACTCCGCTGCGGACACCGCCGCTGAAGTCGGCGCGCACACGGTCTGCAAAGTGCTCCTCCTCCAGCGCCAGGCTGAGCGCCGGGGTTGAGAGCCCAAGTTTGCGGGCGAGATCCAGAAAAAGCCCGCTATCCAACTGCTCCTGGTTCTCGAAGAGGAGGTCGTGCATCTCCCAGAATTTTCCATGAGCGGCGGCGAACTCGGCGGATTCGGCGGCAGCCTCGGCGTTGGGGTGCGACTGGGTGAGCGGAAAGTTGCGAAAGACGAAGCGCAGGCGCTTGCCGAAGTGCTTCTGGATGCGTTTTACGATCGCGTAGGCGCGCCCGCAATGCGGACACTCGTAGTCGCCGTACTCCACCAGGGTGACGGCTGCGCTCTCCGGCCCTTCAGCGTGATCGTCGGCAGAGACGGGTATTTTTAGCTTGGTCATGCGCTTCTCCTACTTGGGCAACTTCTCCAGGGCTTCCAGGATGCCGTCGGCGCCGGGGTTGACCCGGATGGGCGAGAGATAGCTCCAGGCTATGACGCCGTTCTTGTCAATCACAAACAATGCTCGCTCGCTGATGCCGTCGGCGCCGCGATAGGCTCCGTATTGCCGTGCGACCGCGCCCTTGGGCTCGAAATCCGCGAGCAGTTTGAAGCGCAGCTTGCGGTTCTCGATGAAAGCTTTGTGACACCATGGGCCATCCACGGAGATGCCCAGCAGTTCGGCGCCAAACTTCTGGAACTCGGGCAGAATCTCGTTGTAGAGGCCGATCTGGTCGCCGCAGGTGGGGCTCCAGTCGGCTGGATAGAACGCAAGGATTACAGGTTTGCCGCGCAGTTCAGAGAGCGAAAACGTCTGGCCCGGAGCGTAGGGCAAAGTGAATTCTGGAGCCTTGGTTCCGGGCGCAAGCAGCGTGCCGGCTCCGGTTCCCTGTGATTCATTGGTCGAAACGGTCATCGTATTCTCTCCCTTTGCGGTAGTGGTTGAGCTTTCATGGGTCGGCGGAACTGGAACGTCCGCTGCTATAGACTGATGCGAATCAGTCAACGGGGGCCTCGGCCTCTCCGAAAATTAGATGCAGCAAATTGGCACCGCGGCAGAACTGCCCGATGCGCCCGACGTACTCCATAAAGTAAACTGGATGCAATGAATCCAGGAATCGAAGACATTCGCAAACGCGGCAGCCGAATCATTGCCGAAGGTGCTCACATGCTTCCGGCGGCCTCGCTGATGATGGCCGAGGGACTGATCGAATCGCTCGACGATTTGAAGAAGCCCTTTGTCACGGTGATCAACTCCTACACCACGCAGATTCCAGGGCACGCGCACCTGGACAAGATCGGCGAGATCGTCCGCGACGAGCTGAAGGCGCTGGGCTTTAACGTCTGGTACGCCAACGTGGGCGGAGCCGTGTGCGACGGCATTGCCATGGGACACTTCGGCATGAAGTATTCGCTGGCTTCGCGCGAACTGATTGCCGACGAGATCGAGACCATCCTCGGCGCGCATCCCTGCGACGCATGGATCGGCATTGCGAACTGCGACAAGATCGTTCCGGCGATGTACAACGCCATGGCGCGCATCAATATTCCGGCCGTGTACCTGAGCGGCGGACCGATGCTGGCCGGGCCGGGCGGCAGCGACCTGATCACCGTCTTTGAGGCCGTGGGCAAACACAGCGTCGGCAAGATGAGCGAAGTGCAGTTGCGCTCGCTGGCCGAGAAAGCCTGCCCCGGCTGCGGAAGCTGCGCCGGAATGTTCACCGCGAATTCCATGAACTGCCTCGGCGAGGCCATCGGCCTTTCGGTGCCGGGCACTGGGACGGTTCCCGCCGAGCGCTGGGTGGACGACACCTTCAGCCGCACCGAGCCGAATCCCGAGCGCATCGCGCTCTCCAAGCGCGCGGCGCACGCGCTCAAGCGCTGCCTGGAGAATGACATTCGTCCACTCGACATCATCACCGAGCAGTCGCTCACCAACGCCTTCGTGCTGGACATGGCGATGGGCGGCTCAACCAACACGATTCTGCACACGCTAGCTCTCGCCTACTCGGCTGAGATTCCGTTCAAGCTGTCTCGGCTCAACGAAATCTCCGCCACCACGCCGAACGTCTGCAAGGTTTCACCCAGCCGTCCGGAAGTGCATATCGAGGACGTGCATCGCGTGGGCGGAATCCCGGCGATTCTAAAGGAAGTGAGCCGCGCCAAAGGCTGCGAGTTGAGACTCGATGTGCCGACCGTGACTGGGAAGCTCTCGGACGCGGTAAACGCAGCACCCGCCGCCGATGGCGACGTGATCCGCACGGTGGAGAAGCCGTTCTCGCCCACCGGGGGACTGATTGTTCTCTTCGGCAATCTCGCGCCCAAAGGTGCGGTGGTCAAAGTCGCCGGCGTGCTGGCGGACATGATGGAGTTCGAGGGGCCGGCAAAGATTTACGAGTCGCAGGAAGATGCGTTGCGCGGCATTCTGGCCGGAGAAGTGAAGGACGGCGACGTGGTTGTGATTCGATACGAAGGGCCGCGCGGCGGTCCCGGCATGCAGGAGATGCTCTCACCGACGGCGGCGATTGTCGGTGCCGGAATTCGCGCCGCACTCATCACCGATGGCCGCTTTTCGGGCGGCACGCGCGGTCTCTGCATCGGCCACATCTCGCCGGAGGCAGCCGCAGGCGGACCGATTGCGGCGGTGCGCGAGGGCGACCGAATCTACATCAACGCCAAGACCTGCCGGATTGAGTTGAAGGTGAGCGACGGGGAGATCGAGCAGCGGCTGAAGGCCTTGCCAAAGTTTGAGCCGAAGGTGAAGCGCGGCTGGCTGGCACGCTACCTGCTGCACGTCACCAGCGCTGACACCGGAGCGGTCTTCGAGATCTAGCGGAGCCGACTGTAGGTTTGAACAAATTCCATGAACCCCGCTGCGTGCGCCGGGTCACAGCGGCGCGCCGCGTTGGCATGTAGTTTTGCGAGGAAAGGTCTCTTTTTTTCTATGGCCACCGAAGTTGAATCCAAATCTCTCCCAGCCAATGCCTACCAGCCTCTCGGCGAAAACGAGGTCTACTGTCCCATCGTTCCGGCGGCGGCCAATGAACCGGAACTGACCTGGCGCTCCATCCTGTGGGGCACGTTCCTTTGCATCATTTTCACCGTTGCATCCGCCTACTCTGGCTTGAAGGTGGGACAGGTGATGGAGGCGGCGATTCCGATCTCGATTCTGGCCATCGGGCTGGCCAGGGTCTACGCGCGGCGCTCCTCGGTGCTGGAGAATGTGATCATCACCGCCATCGGCGGCTGCGCTGGCGCCGTGGTGGCCGGAGCCATCTTCACCCTGCCTGCGCTCTACATCCTCAAACTCGACCCGCGTCCGGTGCAGACCATCTTTATCTGCGTTGCCGGAGGATGCCTAGGCGTGCTCTTCCTGATTCCGCTGCGCCGCTACTTCGTGCGTGACCAGCACGGCCTGCTTCCTTATCCGGAGGCCACGGCGATCACAGAGGTTCTGGTCACCGGCGAAAAAGGCGGCTCGCAGGCCCGACTGCTGCTGGAGGCAACACTCATCTCCGGCATCTACGACTTCTTCGTCACCACCTTCCAGGTCTGGAAAGAGTTCATCGGCTTCCAGTGGATTCCGCTGGTGAAGTCCCTGGGAGTGAAGGCGCGCGTGGTCGTCAGCTTTGACGCCATCAGCTTCATCCTCGGCCTCGGCTATGTCATGGGACTGCGCAGTTCGATGATTCTCTGCGCGGGCGGCGTGATGGCGAACCTGGTGCTCGTGCCGCTGGTGTTCTTCGTGGGGCAGCACGTAGTGGGGACGGTATATCCCGGAACGCTGCCGATTCACGATATGTCAGCGGTGCAGATTTATCGAGGCTACGTGCGCTTCATCGGAGTGGGCGCAATCGCTACGGCGGGAATCTTCGGCATCGTCAAGAGCCTGAAGATTGTTGCCAACTCGTTCTCCATCGCCTTCAAGACGTTTACTCGCGGTGAGGACAAAGACACGGTGCGCACGGACCGCGACCTGCCGATGATCTCAATTCTTGCGGGCGTGGTGGTCAGCGCGATTGGCGTGGCGCTGCTGCTCGGCAGCCTCAAGGTCACGTGGGCGGTGCTGGGGCTGGGATTGCTGCTGACGGTGGTTTTCTCATTCTTCTTCGCCTCCGTGGCGGCCAACGCCATTGCCACCACGGCGCGCAATCCGGTCAGCGGGATGACGATGCTGACCATCATCATCTCCTCCGTGGTGCTGCTGCGCTTCGGACTCTCCGGCACGACGGGCATGTTCTTTGTGATGGCGATTGCGGGCATGGTCTGCACCGCCCTCTCGGTGAGCGGACAGACCATCACCGACTTGAAAGCCGGCTACTGGATCGGCTCGACCCCGGCGGCACAGGAGAAGGTCAAGTTCCTCGGCGTGATCGCCGCCGCCATCGCCGCCGGACTCACCATCGTAATGCTGGCGCGCACCTTCCAATTCGGAGAAGCTGCCATCGGAGACCTCAGGCCGGTGCTGGCCTCGCCCCAGGCATCCATCATGAAGGCCCTTGTCGAGGGCTTCATGAGCCATCAACCGGTGGCCTACGTGCTGTTCGGCGTCGGGGCCATGATCACGATTGTCATGGAGATGCTCGGCCAGCCATCGCTGATTTTCGCGCTCGGCATGTACCTGCCGCTGGAGTTGAACACGCCCGCGCTGGTTGGGGGCTTCCTCTCGCATCTGCTCGACAAGAAAGCCGAAAAACGTGGCGGCGAAGCTGGACGCACCATCCGCGAGCGCGGCGTAATCATTGCCTCGGGCCTCATGGCCGGAGGCGCGCTGGGCGGAGTCTTCGGCGCTGCGCTACGGCTGTTCCCGTGGTATCGCGAAGACCTCATCAAGCTGCCGTTCTACGACCATCTATCGGTCTCCGAGTCGGTCTCGGCAGTGATGTTTGTGGCGTTGTGTGCGTACATTTGGTTCAGTTCGTTGAAGAAGGAAAGAGGTTAGGGAGATTATTTGCGTCACTCGCCCGGAGTGTCGGGCACATGGTGAAAAAGTATGCCTTGGATAGAGCGGGAGTATAGCAAGGGTCAAATAGATAGGGCCGGAGATGCGTTGATATCCTTGGGTAGGGACGATCCTGCTCGTGAAGACGCAGTCGCCATCGTGGATAACTGGAGAGGTTGTCACGCCTACCCACTTCAAGTTATCAAAATGACACTACTTCACCGCGCAATAAAAATAAACAACCAAGCATTGATCGCACAGAGACTGAAGCGATTATCTTCAATTGAACTCAAACTGCTGCACAACTCAAATATGAAGTTGTCGCAGGTACAAGATATTGGGGGATGCCGTGCCGTCCTCAACAATGTGAAAGAAGTCGAGCAGCTAGTGGAGGTATACAAGGACTTTCACGCAAAGAGCGGTGCCAAGGGTAGCAAGGATGAATTGAGAACCAGATCATTTTGGGACGGCTCAGAGGCTTTCGATTACATCAAGAATCCGAAAGCGGACGGCTATCGAAGTGTTCACCTGATTTTTAGATTTCAAAGTCCGAGTGCAGAAAAGAAGATATTTAACGGGCAGCGGATTGAGATTCAGATTCGCTCAAGACTCCAGCACGCATGGGCAACCGCAGTTGAGACCGCCCAATTATTTACTGGTCAAGCCCTAAAAGCAAGGATCAAAGATGCAAGCGAAAACTGGCTCCGGTTCTTTGCTTTATCGAGTGCAGCCTTTGCTCGAAGAGAGAAGACCAAAGGTGTGCCAAATACACCAGAGAATGCACGTGACCTTGTGACGGAGCTAAGTAGGATTGAGAGTCACGAGCAGATCATTACTTCTCTTTTGAGTTGGAATAACACGATCCACTATATCGAAGAATCGAGGAGTCGAGATGCTCATACGTTTCTGATGGTTCTTGATCCTACGAAGCGGACTCTTCAAGTTTCTCAGTTCAAGAAGAATCAGATAATGGAGGCGCAGGAACGGTATAGGTTAACGGAGAAGGAGACGGAGGGTGACTCACGCATACAAGCCGTGCTCGTTTCCGTGGAATCGGTAAACGATCTTAGAAAGGCATATCCAAATTACTACGTTGACACAAAAGAATTCGTTAAAGCACTCCAAAGGGAATTACGGGTGAAGAAGTGAACGAGGCACCATTCGATAAGTTTGATGTTGGCGTCCGCAAGATTCCTTCCGTTTCACCGAGGAACTGAAGCGACGACGAGAACAGTGGAAGCGGGAGTGAGCGGCGAAAAAGCGGGCTGAGAGTTCGCCCGTTTAGGCCTACGCTTTCCGCGTAAAGGTCTAGGGAGGCACGAATGGACGCAGTAGGACGTTTTTGCGCAAACGCCATCATCGGCATTGACACACTCTGGGGCGGCGACGTGATGTGCCCCTCCGGCACGGGACGCTTCATCGCCGACTCGTGGTTCAGCGACGATCCGCTGCCGCTGGCCTACAACGCGCCCTCGGCGGCCCGAGTGCGCGAGACGGGCGGCGTCAGCGGCACCCAGATTGACCATGCTGCCGTGAATGCCTACTTGAAGGAAGTCGATCTACCCGCGGCCATCGAGGGCCTCAAAGCCGAGGTTCTCAAGGTTGGAGGGCTGCGCGGGCGTTATCTCGCGGGCCTCTCCGTCTCCATTCAGGTCATGTTTGACCTCGCGATGGAGATGCTCGGCCAGGGTGAGGCCGTGCCCTACGAGCGTTGCGTCCTCGCCTCCGCAGGCCGCGCGCCGGAGCCTTCGCAGCCGCAGGCCAAGCGTGAGCGCGTCGCCGAGTTGCTCTCCCGCGCCGGACACAGCTCGCACGATGCCGCATCCTTACTCACCGCCGTGGACGCATGGCGCAACGCGCGCGTCACTCCCATGGCCAGCGTGCGCACCCTCAGTTCGGCGGTCATCGCCTACTTCGACCAGCTCAGCGCCCAGCACCTCGCGCCGTATCTGCCGAAGGAACTCGCAACCGTTCCGCGCGCCAACATTGATTTCCTGGCGATCAAGGACGCGTGGTTCTCCGGCTCCATGAACTACGTGGGACGCGCCCGCAACGCCGATGGCTCGCCGCAATACGAGGCAACGTATGAGATCAACGCCTCGCTGCAGATTTCCGTGCCTGAGTTCTATCAGTTGATCAGCCACGAGGTTGTTCCCGGACACGTCACCACCTTCGCCTACCTGCAAAATCTCTATGTGCGCAAGCTGACGGGATTCGAGGCGACCGTGCTCACGATGAACACCAGGGCCGCCGCGCTCTTTGAAGGCATCGCCAACAACGCCATTCTCATCGCGCATGGCGCCACCGAACTCGACCAGCTTCCCGATGAAGATATGCAGATTGGAGCCTTACTGGCGCTGCTGCAAGACGATGCCAAGAATCAGTCCAGCTTCCTGACCTGGGGCGAAGGCCGTCCGCAGCCGGAAGTCGCGAAGGTTCTACGCAATGATTTCCTGGTCAGCCTGGAACGCGCCGACAAGCTGAGCGGCGCATGGGGACGCCATCCGCTGCTCGGGCGCATGTACCTTCCCGCCTATCGCGCGGGAACCGAGAAGGTAGCAGAATGGCGCAGAAAGTACGCGCCGGAGAAAGTCCTGCCGGTCATCTACGGCTGCCACGGCATGGTCGATGTCTGCACCGCCGAAGAAGTGCTCGAAGGCGTGATTTAGTTCCCAAGGGGGGACGACAATGCAATATCGCAATTTTGGAAAACTCGATTGGAAGGTGTCAGCGCTGGGCTTTGGATGTATGCGCTTTCCTACGTCGGACGGAAATCGCCTCAGCCCCAATATTGTCGAAGATGAATCCATTCGCATGATTCGCCGCGCCATTGATGGCGGCGTGAACTATGTGGACACCGCGTATCCCTATCACGGTGGACAGAGCGAAGTTGTGTTGGGCAAGGCCTTGCTGGATGGCTATCGTGACAAGGTCAAGGTGGCGACAAAGCTTCCGGTGTGGATGGTGCAGAGCCCGGCGGACTTCGATAAGCTGCTCGGCGAGCAACTGCAAAAGTTGCAGACGGACCACATTGATTTTTACCTCCTGCACTCGCTGAACAAGCACCGCTGGCACGACATTGTCCTCAAGCACAATCTGCTGGCCAAGGCCGCCGAGGCGCTCGCCGACGGACGCATCCGCCATCTCGGCTTCTCGGTTCATGACGACTACGAGGGATTTGAAGAGATCGTGAACGGCAGCGATCTGTGGAGCTTCTGCCAGATTCAGTACAACTACATGGATATTGAAAATCAGGCGGGCACGCGCGGATTGAAACTCGCGGCGGGAAAAGGCCTCGCCGTGGTGGTGATGGAGCCGCTGCTTGGTGGCCGCCTGGTCGATCCGCCCAAGGAAATCGTTGAACTGATGGCCGCCTCGTCCATTCGCCGCTCACCCGCCGAGTGGGCGCTGCAATGGCTATGGGATCAGCCCGAAGTCTCGGTCGTGCTCAGCGGTATGAGCACCTTGGAGCAGGTTGCTGAGAACCTTCACTTCGCCGATGCCTCGCGCATTCATTCCTTCGGCGCCTCCGAGTACGAGCTGATCGCGCAGGTCCGGCAGAAGTACCAGGCGCGCACGGTTGTCCCCTGTACGCGTTGCGGATACTGCATGCCGTGTCCCAATGGGGTGAACATTCCAGGCAACTTCGACTACTTTAACTACGCGCATCTCTTTGATGATGTTGCGGGCGCGCGCTTCAAGTACTCGGTATTTCTCACCGAGGAGCAGCGCTCGGGCTCGTGCATCGAGTGCCGCGAGTGCGAGGAAAAGTGTCCGCAGAAGATCGCCATCAGCGAGTGGATGCCGAAGGTCACGGCGCTGCTGGCGTGAGATTTTCCGGCAGTGATGAAGCGCTTCCCAGACACGCGATGATCGTCTCCACCACGCGCTTGGTCTCGTGCGTGTCGCGCACACAGATGGAGAGCACGCCAATTTCCTTCGGCGGATAGTCATTGCCGCCGGGGAAGATCGCGTCTCCGATGAAGATCATCTCCTCGATGCTGATTCCGAGAATGTCGCGCAGTTTGCGAATGCCGTAAGCCTTGTCGATGCCGGGCTTGGTCACGTCGATGGAAGTCGTCCCGCCCATGCGTACGGAGAACTCAGGAATGTAGGTATCGAGGATCGCCTTGATCTTCGTGCGCTTGGCGAAGTCGTGGTCCCACTTTTCCTTCTCCACCAGTGGAGCCTGCTGGCCCAGCGCGGAAAAGGTGATCTGGCTGCCACGGTCTTCAACAATCTCTCCCCAGGTTTTCTCCGGCTTGAAGCCTGCAACCTCCAGCGCGCGGTTCATCGACGTGAGGATCTTCTCTTTCTCCGCCGCCGTGAAATCCTCCGAATAGAGCTTTTTCCACTCGCCGTCGAATTGGAAGAACTTGGTGCCGCAGGTGGGCAGCAGCAGGAGGTTGTCCATGCGCTGGCCTTGCGGAAGGTTCGAGACCAGTTGCTTTTGAAACTGCGGCCAGTCGCCGCCGGAGATCACTGCGACCTTGGCAACCTCCAGCAGTCCGGCCAGTAGAGACGCCATCTCGGGGTCCAGCGCGGATTTGCTCTCCGCCAGCGTACCGTCCAAGTCGAATACAATCAGCTTCTTCACCGTGAATTCCACCTCTGCGTCATTGATCTTAAATCAAAGTTTCCTCTTGCCGCCTGATTCGCTCGGCAGGCGGCGGCTTCTGCGGTACACTCTTCCCGCTATGTCCAGCGGACGAATTCCCGAACTGATCACGGCGGCCTTGGAGCGCCTGGCGCGGCTCTTCCGCCGCCAGCCCGGCGGCCCGGCGCACCTCCGCACCGGACGCAAGGGCGAGGACATGGCCTACTATTTTCTGCGCCGCCAGGGTTACACCATCGTTGCGCGCAACTGGCGCTGCAAGGGGCGCAAGGGCGAAGTGGACCTGATCGGCTGGGACGGCAAGATCCTTTGTTTCATCGAGGTAAAGACCCGCCGCAGCCACGCCGTGGCTACCGCCGAATCCGCCGTTGACCATGCCAAGCAGGCGGAACTGCGCGGAATGGCCGCGCGCTTCCTCCACCGGCAAAGTCCGCGGCCGCAGTCCCGTTTTGATGTGGTCAGCATCTATCTCATTCCGGGAGTGGATCCGGAGATTGAACTTTTCAAAGATGCCTTTCCTTGGCGTACTATGGGTGGAAAGCGCCGCCTTTAGCTCACAACGGTGCAAGGGGAACGCGAGTGCCTGAACTGAGAAAAGATCCCGTGGTTGGACGGTGGGTCATCATCTCCACGGACCGCGCCAAGCGGCCCAGCGACTTTCTCCACAACAAGGTGGTGCAGAAGGGTGGATTCTGTCCGCTCTGTCCGGGCAATGAATCCAAAACGCCCTCCGAGGTGCTGGCCTACCGCCCCAACTCGAATGGCAGCGGGCAGAAGAACGGCTCCGGCTGGACGGTGCGCGTGGTGCCCAACAAGTTTCCGGCGCTTGGCATCGAAGGCACTCTGAATCGCCAGGCCGAGGGCATGTTCGACAAGATGAACGGCCTGGGCGCGCACGAGGTGATCATTGAAACCCCCGAGCACGGCTCACACCTTGCGCTGCTTTCGCAGGCAAACATTGAGAGCGTCCTGTGGGCATGGCGTGATCGCATCGTGGACTTGAAGCAGGACCGCCGGTTCAAGTACATCATGATCTTCAAGAACCATGGCGAGGCCGCCGGAGCAACCCTCGAACATCCGCACGCGCAGTTGATTGCGCTGCCGATTGTGCCCAAGCACGTTGGCGAGGAACTGGAGGGAGCCAAGCAGTATTTCACCATCAAGGAGCGCTGCATCTTTTGCGATATTCTGCGGCAGGAGATGGAGAACCCCGTGCGCGTGGTCAGCGAGAACGAGGACTTTCTCTGCTTCGCGCCCTTTGCGCCGCGCTTTCCCTTTGAGACATGGATCTTCCCCAAACGCCACGAGTCGGCCTTTGAGAACCTCTCCTCGCATCAGATGATCAACCTGGCGTCAGCGCTCAAGCAGTTGCTGCTGAAGTGCGAGGTCGCGCTCGACAGTCCCGCTTACAACCTTGCGCTGCACACCGCGCCCGTGCAGGAGAACTCGCTGGAGTACTACCACTGGCATATCGAGTTCATTCCCAAACTTACCAATACCGCGGGCTTTGAATGGGGCACCGGCTTTTACATCAACCCGACTCCGCCGGAGGAGAGCGCGAAGTTCCTGCGCGAAGCCGAGGTGCCTGCCAAGACGGAGCGCGTAAAATAAGTGGTGCCGAATGGATTGGCGCCGGAGCAGGAGCACATCTCCTGCTCTTTTCTTCGCGCAACGCTTTGCGCCCCGTGCTTTGAGAGAGTGAATGGATCGTAACGAGGATTGGACCCGCGAACGCGAAGCCGAAGAGCGCTCATCGGAGCCACTTGAATCGGTTGCCGCCAGCGAGCCGCTCGCGCCTCAGTTAGGCGGCACCACGGGTGACATGCCGCGCATGATCCGGGCGCTTCGCCACCGCGATTTCCGGTGGTTCTGGGGCGGCAACTTCCTTTCCAACATCGGCACCTGGATGCAGAACGTCGCCATGGGCTGGCTGGTTTTGCAACTCGCAACCAGCAATCCGGCATTCTGGCTGGGCGTGGTCGGCTTCGCTTCCAGCGCTCCCATGCTGGCGTTTTCACTGCTTGGCGGAGTCATCGCCGACCGCATCAACCGCCGCAAGTTGATGCTGGCCACGCAGTCGGCCATGATGATCTTCGCCTTCATCCTTTGGGGTCTGACGGCGCTGCACTGGATGACACTGCCGCTGCTTGTGCTGATTTCATTCACCACGGGAATCGCCATGGCCTTGAACAATCCCAGCTACCAGGCGATGGTGCCGCAACTGGTTCCACGGGAGGATCTCGCCAACGCCATCGCGCTCAACGCCGCGCAATTCAATATGTCGCGCGTGGTGGGCCCGACGCTCGGCGGCTTCGCCATGGCTTGGTTCGGAGTCCAGGGGAACTTTCTGCTCAACGCGCTGAGTTTTGTGGCCGTGCTCGTGGCGCTTCTGCAAATCAGCTATCCGCCGCTCTACGCAGGCGGACAAAACACGATGTGGGAGGATCTCAAGGAAGGTTTGCTCTACGTCTTCCAGCGCAAGGATCTGTTCACCCTGCTGTCCATGACCGCCGTCTCCAGCGTATTGGTGATTCCTTACATTACCTTCATTCCGCTTTTTGCCAAGCAGATACTTCACCTTGAAGAGCGTGGTTTTGGCCTGCTGATGGCTGCCAACGGAGGAGGCGCGTTCCTGGCCGCCGCCACGTTGGCCTTTACGCGCAACGTCAAGCATCGTGGACGCGTCGTATTCCGAGCCTCGCTCGCCTTCTATAGTTTTGTGGCGCTGTTCGCCGTCTCCCGCCACGAGTGGTTGAGCGCGCTGATGCTGGTAGGCACGGGATACTTCATGGTCCTGATGATCGCCACCGTGAATGTAATGCTTCAGCACTTGTCAGAGAACAAGATGCGCGGTCGCGTGATGAGCATCTATGCTACGGCCTTCCTCGGCTTTACCCCGCTCGGCAGCCTGATGGCCGGCGCTCTTGCTGGAACCTTTTCCGCACCGGTCACGATCGCCGCCATGGCCGTCGCCGCAATTGTCATCAATAGTGTGATCTACAGCCGGAGTCCGGAATTGCGGGCTCTGGCGTAGGTCAAACAGCGCCCGAAGGTGAAACTCCGAGTTCCCCCGATGTTCAAATTCTTGACGCAGTACATACAAAGTAGCTACAATTGCACCGGTTTATGGACGCGGCTGGCGCACCGAATATGAACCGCGAAACACATGTACTCGGCCATGACATGGCAAGGCGAGTTTCAATATTGTGGCGCCAGTGGCCGGGGAAAAGGTACCGTTTCGAATGCAAGTACAGTTCCAGTGGGATGGGGCGAATCGAAACCATATAGCGGAGCACGGTGTAAGCACCGAAGAAGCCGAGCAGGTAGTGCTGAATGCCCCGCTCTACTTGGAGAGGCAGTTTAGGAGCGGCGAAGAGCGTACGCCACAGATCGGTGAAACCGATACCGGTCGTATCCTTTTCGTCGTTACCACTTGGCGGGAGGAGCAGATTCGAGTGGTGACCGCCTTTCCCGCGAGCAGAAATTTGAGGGCGTTTTATGAGCGGCAAAGAGAAGAAGAAAAGGGTTGAGGAGTTGAACGCTCCTAAATTCGCGAACGAGGCGGAAGAAGCCCGCTGGTGGTTCGATCACCAGGATGAGATCGCCGGAGAGTTTGAAAAGGCCGCTTCCGAGGGGAGCCTTGAGCGAGGGCCCATTGTACGCAAAGGCCCCACGCCAACCACTACTATCCGACTCGATGCGGAAGACATTACCCGCGCGCGCCAACAGGCGGAACGCAAGGGCTTGCGGTACCAGACATATCTCAAGATGTTGTTGCGCGAAGCGCTACTGAAAGAAGAGCGCAAAACCGGTTGATGCGCGTCCAGATCCGTCGCTGGGGCACCACTTATGCTACCGTCCCCACCGCCGATGGTTTGGCGATCTGCGTCGCCGCGAGCTTCACCGTCGCCTCCTTGACCTCTACGATTCCCAGCTTCTGCTTCAGCGCCGGCAGTGCCGTGCGCATCGATTCTTCGCCGATGGCGATCAACTCTCCGGCGCGTTCAAAGTCATCAAAGGCGAAGTCGTCCACATTGGGACGCAGCAGAAGGTCCACATCTTTCTCCCAATGGAGGCTCATGCGGGTCTGCGCGATGGCGAAGCACTGCCCGATGACGTCGAAGAAATGCCGGGGAGCTTTACTGGGAGACCAGCGCGACTGAAGGTGAACTCCCAGCACGCAGTCGATCCCCATTTCCTTGAGCGGCGTGGCCGGAACCTCGTAGCTCAGCATCCCGTCCACATGCAGCACGCCGTTGATGTCCATGGGCGTGAACATTCCCGGATAGGCGCAACTGGCGCGCACTGCGTCGCAGATCGATCCCGTGCGGAAGATTGCCGGCTTGCCGCTGATCAGCTCGGTTGCCACCACCACCAGCGGCGTGCGTAGCTCAGAAAAATCCTGGCACGGCAGAGTGCGGGTGAGGAAGGCTCCCAGCCGGTCATTGGAACAGAAGCCGCCGCGCTCCAGCGTCCAGCGGGCAAAGTCCTTAAAGCGCAACCGCCGCCCAATCTCCGCCATCTGCGCCGCTGAAAGACCGCTGCAGAAGCCCGCCCCCATGATCGCGCCCGAACTTGTGCCGGAGATCGCGGCAATGGGAATCCGTGCTTCCTCCAGAACTTTCAGCACGCCAATGTGAACCATCCCGCGCGCAAAGCCTCCCCCAAGCGCCACGCCCAGCGTGCGCGGAGGCAGCGCTTCCGTTTTCCGGGTGCCACTTAACTCCCGTAAGAAAACTTGGACGGAGCGCGAAATATGGGAAAGCTGCTTCATGCGAGTCACCCTTTCGATCTTCTAAACCCAAAGTCCGCCGGGGAAGTTGCGCCCTCAAACTCAGCGTTGTTGGATTCGGAAACATGCATTGTGAGTTGTACACTCACTTGCGCGCGATTGTAATGCGCTCAGCCGAATAGCAACGGCGGCGCATGCGTCCTTCCGTTTGAGGAGCCTCGCCCAGACTGGCAATAGCTCCAGGATTTCTCTCGTCTTCCGCAAAATTGCGCAAACGAATTGAGCAAACCCTTGCTCCCCAGCGGATAGTTTGCGAACATGGAGCATTAACATCACGTTAAGGTCTGCCAACTGTGTCCAATTTGTCTGCCTCCAAGAAAACAGTGCATGAACGCTCTGCTCCCGCGGACGATGCCGACCCAGCGTCTGCGAAGAAGACGGTGTACGAAACATCGGCTGGGGGAGTTGTCCTCAGGCACATTCGCGGAGCTTGGCAGGTGGCCATCATCGAGCCCAACATCATCAACGCTGACACCATCACCCGGCGCGCCAAAGCGCGGCCCGAGGGTACGGTCTTCGCCTTGCCCAAGGGCGGAGTGGATGAAGGTGAGACTCCAGAGCAGAGCGCCGACCGCGAGGTCTTCGAAGAAACCGGGGTGCGTGGCCTGCGGCTCTTCCGTCTTACCACCATCCGTTACCTCTACGTGCGATCCTGGGGAGGACGCGAGCACGTTTCCAAGGCCGTCAGTTTCTACCTGTTTCTCTACGCCTCCGGGCGCCTCGGCCAGATTCGTCCAGACATGCGCGACGAAGTTCGCAAGGCCTTCTGGTTTCCGCTGGACAAAGCGCATCGCAAGTTGACTTATCGCGGCGAGCGGGAAGTACTAAAGATGGCGCAGAAAATCGTCCGCGAACAGCCCGAGCGTCTGACCCCGCCGGCCCCAGCCCACGTCACCACCGGACCCGCAGTGCCACGTCCGGCAGCGCAGCAGCGCGGGACGCTGTCGCCCCGCGCGAACAACCCTCAGCGCAACTTCCATCCGCAGCGTGGCCCGGTCCAGCAACGCGGGCCTTCGCCCCAGCGCAAGGGAGACAACGCTTCAGAACGCGCGCCCTCGGCAAATGTCTCCCGCCCTGGCGGTCGGCCCGTCCGTCCGTAAATCACAAGAAGCCGTGATCCAGCTCCTTGCGTTCAAACTACGTTTATCCCTTCCCGCCGGAATTTTATCTCCATTATTTTTAGTCTTTTCCACAATAAATCTCTTGACTGAATGGTGATTCATTCAGTATTGTTAATTCAACTTAATAAGGCGCGCGTCGTTGCCATCCTCACCCCACATTCTCGACGCGCGCCGCCTCTTTTTTACGGGTCTTTTCTCTTAAGATATATATGGTCAAGCTGATTTCGGAAGCGCCGGATGGTGCCATGTCGAATCGACTGTTAGATCCTCCCTTGATTCTTTGTTCTTACTCCTCTGTTTCCATGCATCCGAACTCTTATCGTCATTCGTGTCTTCAGGGCCGCGCGGGATAATTTCGCGCCAACTTTTGCACGCAGGGCGGCGCTGTTTGCCGTGTCCGCAATCATTATGCTGTTGATTGTTCGGAGAAGCCTCACCGATGCTGAAACGAATTGAGAAAGTCGCCGTCCTCGGCGCGGGAACCATGGGTTCCCGCATCGCCGCGCACCTGGCTAATGCCGGGGTGCGTTCCTACCTTCTGGATATAGTGCCCTCGGGAGTCGCGCCGGACGCTCCAAGTGCCGCTCGCAACCGTATCGCCGACTCCGGTCTCGACGCCGCGCGCAAGTCCAAGCCCGCCGCCTTCATGGAGCCCGCTCTCTCGCGCCTGGTCACCACCGGAAACTTTGAAGACCATCTCAGCCTGCTGGCCGAGTGTGACTGGATCATCGAAGCCGTGGTCGAGGATCTCGACCTCAAGCGCGCGTTGCTGCGCAAGGTGGAAGCCGTGCGCAAGCCCGGAACCATCGTCACCACCAACACCAGCGGTCTCCCCGTGCATTCCATCGCCGAGGGCTTCAGCGAAGATTTCCGCCGCAACTGGTTCGGCACGCACTTCTTCAATCCGCCGCGCTACATGCGCCTGCTGGAGATCATCCCCACTCCGGAGAGCGATCCGGCGGCCATCGAAGCGATTGCACAGTTCTCCAGCGTCCGCCTCGGCAAGGGCATCGTTTACGCCAAGGACACGCCAAACTTCATCGCCAACCGCGTTGGCTGCTTCAGCGTGGTCAACATCGTGCGCCTCATGCAGGAGTTCGACTTCTCCATTGAGGACGTCGATGCCCTTACCGGCTCGGCCATCGGCTTCCCCAAGTCGGCAACCTTCCGGACCATTGATATGGTGGGCCTCGATGTTCTCGGACACGTCGTACGCAACGCCAAGCGTCTCGCACCCGTGCTCGCCGGTTCCGGCGGCGCAGCCGAAATGCTCGATGAGCGTGGCGATCTCGAACTCCCTGCCTTTTACGATCAGATGGTCGAGCGCAAATTGCTCGGCGACAAAACCCGTGCCGGCTTCTATAAGAAGGAACGCGGCCCTGAAGGCGAAAAGCGTCTCGCGTTGGACTGGAAGACCCTTGAATACCGCCCCGCGCAGCGTCCCAAATTTCCTTCCCTGGAGATGGCAAAGACCGTGGATTCGCTCGGCGAGCGCGTCCGCATGTTGACCGGCTTCGGCGGAGAAAAGCTCGACAAAGCCGGGGAGTTTCTCTGGACCGCGCTCTCGGAGGTCTTCACCTACGCAGCCAATCGCATTCCTGAGATCAGCGACAACGTGGTTGAAATCGACCGCGCCATGCGCATGGGCTTCAACTGGGAGATGGGCCCGTTCGAGCTCTGGGACGCCGTCGGCGTTGAGGCCTCGGTCGCCCGCATGAAGAAGGAAGGCAAGCCCGTTTCCGCCAATGCGGAGAAGTTGCTCGCCTCCGGCCAGAAAAGCTGGTACAGCGACGATCCTCACACCGCCAGCGGCCGCGCCTACTTCGATTTGGCCACCACCTCCTCAAAGGAGGAGAAAGTTGCACCCGGCGTCTGGAGCGTCTCAGTCGCGAGGAAATCCAATGGCGTGGTCAAAGCCAACTCCGGCGCGTCGCTCATCGATCTGGGCGATGGTGTTGGCTGCATCGAGTTCCACTCCAAGATGAACTCGCTTGGCGCGGACATTATTCAGCTCACCTCGCAGGTGCTCAAGCCCGGAGGCCCCGGCGATAACTTTGACGCGTTTGTCATCAGCAATGACGCGTCTAACTTTTCCGTTGGCGCCAACATCATGCTGCTGCTGATGGCCGTGCAGGATGAAGAGTGGGACGACGTGGACATGATGGTGCGCCAGTTCCAGAACATGACGCAGCTCATCAAGTTCTCACCCAAGCCCGTCGTGGCCGCGCCTTTCGGCATGACCCTTGGTGGCGGCTGTGAGGTTTCGCTCCACGCTGCTGCCCGCCAGCCTCACGCCGAACTCTACATGGGGCTCGTCGAAGTCGGCGTCGGCCTGCTTCCCGGCGGAGGCGGTTGCAAGGAGATGACCCTGCGCGCCGTCGATTCCGCGCAATCCATCCGCGCCGAAGCACGCGGAGAATCCGTCGAAATGATGGAGGCGATGAAGAAAGCCTTCGAGACCGTGGCGCTTGCCAAGGTTTCCACCTCGGCATTTGAGGCGCGCGGCCTCGGCTTCCTCAATCGCGGCGATGAAATCACCATGAACCGCGAGCGCGTGCTGAGCGACGCCAAGGCTCACGCGCTGGAACTCGCCCGCTCCGGATACCGTGCTCCCGTGCCGCGTACAGACGTTCCCGCGCCGGGCGAAAGCATCCTCGCCACGCTCAAACTCGGCGTTCACCTGATGCGCCAGGGAGAGTTCATCAGCGACCACGAAGTCAAAATCGCATCCAAGGTGGCCGAGGTTCTCTGCGGCGGCGCATTAACGCCGGGTACTCCGGTCAGCGAGCAGTATCTGCTCGACCTTGAGCGCGAAGCCTTCAAGAGCCTTTGTGGCGAACGCAAAACGCAGGAGCGGATTCAGTTCACGCTCAAAACCGGAAAGCCGCTAAGGAACTAGTGATGCCGAACGGATTTCACGGTCCAAAGGATGCATGGGAGCGCATGGAGGCACCTCTCCGTGCGGTTGATGATCGGCTGCAAGTATTTGCGGAGAGGAACGGATTTTTAGTTCGCCGGAACTACCACAACACGCCTGAACGCTCACTGCTTTGGGCCGAGGGCGGAGTGGAGAAGCTAATCCAGCTGTTTTTGGCGGACGAGAACGCCCTGACCTTCAACGTATGGATCTGCGCATCTCAAGACCGGAAGGGCCAACGCTACTGGAAGCGGCAATTCCTAAGGGAGCGTGTAGCGCTCGATGGAATCGACTCTCAGCTGGAGAGCCTTCTCGAAGAGGGAAGGATGGCGCTATCCGGATGGCACGAAGACGATCTGGAACGAGCGGGCTGAGCAGGTGGGGCGGTTTCGCCCCAGGAAGCACGAGGAGAAATCATGCGGGAAGTTGTCATCGTAAGCTCCGTCCGCACCGCGGTCGGCAAAGCCCTCAAGGGAACCCTACGCGCAACCCGCCCCGACGATCTCGGAGCGGTAGCCATTCAGGGAGCGCTCGCGCGTGTCCCTGAACTCGACGTGCGTGAGATTGAAGACGTCATCCTTGGCTGCGCCATGCCGGAGGCCGAGCAGGGAATGAACGTGGCGCGCATCGCCGCGCTGCGCGCTGGTCTGCCGGTGGAAACCTCGGCCATGACCATCAACCGCTTCTGTTCATCCGGCTTGCAGGCCATCGCCCTTGCCGCCGATCGCATTGCCGCCGGAGGCGCGGATGTCATCGTTGCCGGAGGCACCGAGTCGATGTCCATGATCCCCATGGGCGGGCATAAGATCTCATGCAATCCATCGCTGGTGCAGAGCTATCCTGATGCGTATCTTTCCATGGGACTCACCGCTGAGCGCCTCGCGCAGCGCTTCGGCATCACCCGGCAGCAGGCCGACGAGTTCAGCTACCACAGCCACCAGAAGGCGTCGCATGCCATCGCCTCCGGAGCGTTTGTGGATGAGATCGTGCCTGTCCATGTCACCTTCACCGCTCCTCCCGCTCAAGCCACGCGCGGCGCTGCGGCGGTCAAGCTCGCGGTGCAGGCCATCGAATTCAAGGTGGACGAAGGTCCGCGCGCGGACACCACGATGGAAGCTCTCGCCGCGCTCAAGCCCGCCTTCCACATGAAGGGAACGGTAACCGCTGGCAATTCCTCGCAGATGAGCGATGGTGCTGCCGCCTCGGTTGTCATGAGCGCCGAGCGGGCGAAAGCTCTCGGCCTCAAGCCTCTCGCACGCTTTGTCGCCTTTGCCACCGCGGGCTGCAAGCCGGAAGAGATGGGACTCGGCCCCGTCTATGCGATTCCCAAAGCGCTCAAGCTCGCGGGACTCACCCTCGACCAGATCGGCGTCTTCGAAGGCAATGAAGCCTTCGCCACGCAAGCGCTGGCAGTCATGAAGGAGTTGGGTCTCGATCCATCGAAGTTCAATCCCAACGGCGGAGCCATCGCGCTCGGCCATCCCCTCGGGTGTACCGGGGCCAAGCTTACGGCAACCCTGCTGCGCGAACTCAAGCGCCGCAAGGAACGCTACGGAATTGTCACCATGTGCGTCGGCGGAGGCATGGGCGCCGCCGGAATCTTCGAAAACATCAACTAGGTGGCCCACATCCGCCCTCTGTTGGCGAATGTGGGGAACAGGGATCGCAGCAATCGCTGGTGCCCCGCATCTTCCGCAGTTGGCAGATGTGAGTTGAGCAATCACACAATCCGCGCCATGGCGCGAGCAAGCATTTTGGAGGAGCAAGGATGGCAACCACCGTTACACCGGCGCAGAAGAAAATTGTGGGCGGCAACTTCCTCATTGCGGAGACCAACCCGCAGGACGTTTTCACCCCGGAAGATTTTAACGACCAGCACAAACTCATCGAGCAGACAGCCGAAGACTTTGCCATGCAGGAGATTGTGCCGAACGCGGACCGCATCGAGCACAAGGACTTCGCCTTCAGCCGCGAGCTTGTCAAGAAAGCCGCCGACCTTGGATTGACAAGTGTCGATATACCGGAAGAGTACGGTGGCGCGGAGATGGACAAGGTGTCGTCGGCCATCATCGCTGACCGCATCGCCAAGCAGGGCTCATTCGCCGTGACCTTCAGCGCTCACGTCGGCATCGGCACGCTGCCCATCGTCTGGTTCGGCACGGAGGAGCAGAAGAAGAAATATCTTCCCCGGCTCGCCAGTGGCGAGTGGATCGGCGCGTACGCGCTCTCGGAGAGCAGCTCCGGCTCTGACGCAATGAATGCCCGCACCAAGGCCGTGCTCTCCGCCGATGGCAAGCATTACCTGCTCAACGGCGAAAAAATGTGGATCACCAACGCCTCCTTCGCCGATATCTTCGTCGTCTTCGCCAAGGTGGATGGCGAAAAGTTCACCGCCTTCCTTGTCGAGCGCACCTTTCCCGGCTTCAGCGTCGGCAACGAGGAGCACAAGCTCGGAATTCGCGGCTCCTCCACCTGTCCGCTGATTCTCAACGACTGCCAGGTTCCGGTGGAAAACGTCCTCGGCGAAATCGGCAAGGGCGCAACCATCGCCTTTAACATTCTCAACGTGGGCCGCTTCAAGCTCGGCGCCGCGGCCGTCGGCGGAGCCCGCACCTGTCTCGCAAGCTCCATCAATTGGGCCAAGGACCGTAAGGCCTTCGGCAAGCCCATCGCAGATTTCGGCATGGTTCGCGAGATGCTTGCCGATATCGCAGTCGGCATCTATGCCGGAGAGGCCCTTGTTTACCGCACCGTCGGCATGATGGACTCCGCCACCGCGGACATCGTGAAAGGATCGCCCGACGAGTCGAAGCTCATCCGCAAAGCCATCGAGGAGTATGCGGTGGAGTGCTCCATCATCAAGGTCTGGGCCTCGGAGATGTTCGACATGGTGGTGGACAATCAGGTGCAGATCTACGGTGGTTACGGCTTCGTCGAGGAGTACCCAGCCGAGCGCGCCTACCGCGACTCGCGCGTCAATCGAATCTTCGAGGGCACCAATGAAATCAACCGCCTCATCATTACCGGATGGCTTCTGAAGCGCGCCCTCAGCGGCCAGCTTCCATTGCTGGCGGCCATCAAGAAACTGATGGACGAAGTGATGGCAGGCCCCAGCTTCGCCGAAGAGGATGAACGCAAGCTCGCGCCGCAACGCAAGCTGATCGAGAACGCCAAGAAGATCGGCCTCATGGTCGCCGGCGCTGCTTCGCAGAAGTACATGCAGCAAATCGCCGATCACCAGGAAGTGATGGGTGCAATTGCCGATATCGTCATTGAAGTGTACGCAATGGATTCGGTGCTCGCGCGCACTCTCAAGCTGATCGACAGCAAGGGCGAAGCTGCATCCGCCGTGGCCATTGCCATAACGGACGTCTATTTGCAGACCGCTTTTGCCCGCGTCGAGGCCGCTGCCAAAAAAGCGCTGGCCGATGTCGCCGACGGCGACATGTTGCGCACGCAGATGACGATCCTGCGCCGTCTCGTGAAAGCCGAACCGGTCAACGTAATTGCGGCTCGCGAGAAGATCGCAGCCCGCGTGCTGGAGGCAGGGAAGTACTCCTTCTAAGCAGAGAGAACCAAGAAATGTCTGGTGCCCCACCTTCGCGCCGCGTTCTTTGCGGCGCTAAGATTCTCTCTCGCTTTGCAAGTTCTTTTTTCTCTTTGAGAGGGAGTACAGAGGGAGACCTTTCTCTTCATGATGCCGGGCTGAGTGCGGGGAAGAGTTTGTTTCCGTCATAGGGCGTCTGGC